>ULXI01043736.1_pt1 | contig 21386 bp, 10 predicted proteins | sample 1961181 | NCBI WGS metagenome assembly ULXI01 (sample SAMEA4835835, study PRJEB28245) | human gut metagenome | biome: gut microbiome; material: fecal sample | place: Denmark | collected 2008 | reverse complement strand
GTCTTGGAGTCGCGTTTCTTGGTGACGTGCTTGTAGAGATACTCACCACGAACGAAGAGCTTGTCGTTGTGATAGAGAGCCTCTGCACCAGCGTCGAGGACGTTCTCAGCCCAAGGCAGCTCGCAGCTTACGAAGCGCTCGTCCTCATCGACGAAGGTCTCCATGCTCTGACCCAGCTTGATGGTCTTCTTGAGAACGTTGTTCTCCGTCACACCACCACCCACGTGCTGGTAGCGGATGTTACCACCGATCATCAAGGTCTGCGTACCGTCGTTGATGGGACGATACTGGTAGCGACCTGAGAGGACGATACCATTGAAGCCAGACTCAATCTTGTTGTACTGGTTCTCGGTCGTCACACCCTGATAGGCCATAAACTTGTCGTTGGTGAACTTGTAGGTGATACCCAGCTCACGACCCTCGCCGAGGGCGTTGGCAGCACCAGCACGAGAGATGAAGTGATAGCTACCGAGAGAGGTGTTGCGAGCCATGGAACCAGCGGCGTTGTTGTAGTAACCCACCTGGATGTCATGGTTGCCACCCTTGTTGTCCTTCTGGTTGTAGCGAAGGAAGATGTTCTTCTGAGAGAACTTGCCACCACCGAAACCGAAGTCTGCATAGAAGTACCAGTCCTGATAGGTCAGCGAAGTACGGATGCGGGCGTCAGCGATCGTAGCGCCAGACTGCATCGGCGTATAGTCGTTGTGGTACCATGCTGCGTCGGCCATGAAGCGGGCACCCACGGTGAAGTGGAGGTCTTCCTGCTCATTGTCGATAGTCACGGTCGGCTTGGAATCAAAGTCCTGCGCGTTGGCTGCCATGGCGCAAAGAGCGAACATGGGCAATATGATAAATTTCTTCATTGTATTTATTTACTTATGAATGTTGGTAATATGACTTACTTATACCACTACCTTTCGATTAGTAACCGAGCTCGTTGAGCATGTCGGCACCATCGGGCACCACGTGGGGAGCCTGAGAGTTGTCATACTTCTGCTCCGGATGGAACGGGTTGTGGAGCGTAGAGCTGCAACGGAAACCATTCTCGATCATGTAGCGGAGCGACATCTCAGAGTGGTTGGTGAAGAAACCGTCCATGTAGATCGGGTGGGTCTGCGGCGTGGTGAAGGTCGTGTAGGCCGTCGGCTGCACGGTGACACCCAGGAGGTCGTCAAACTGCGTGGCGTTGTCGCCCAAGTAGTTGACATAGTAGCCCATGTAGCGAGCAGTCTGAGCATAGCTATCGAAAGAGTACGGGTGGTTGATCATACCGCTCTTGCGAATCATGTAAGCCATCCAGGGAGCGTTGAGCTCAGGATAGTTGTTGGGCGCACCCTCTACGCACGGGCCAATGATGTGGGCACCATGATCCTGGGCGTACTTGATGAAGGAAGCGTAGCCAGCAGGCGTGTCGTAGTTGAGGTCGGTAGAACCACCGTTGCTCAGCCACAGGAGGTAGCACATCGGGATCTGACCCTTGAAGACGTTGTAAGCACGGTTGAGGGCGTCGAAGGAGAAAGTCTGGAGGATCACCTTACCATTGGTGTTACCCACGTTAACGTGGCCGTTGGCATAGAACGGGTTGCTCTCTGACTCTTTCTTGGTGATGATGTTCCAACCCCACTCGTCGAGGATGTTATAGACACGGATCTCGATATCCTTCGGGTTCAACCAAGACTCCTTGAACTCGGGATAGATGCCCGGACGGTTGCCGTTGTCCTTGTCGTCAGCGACATAGGCGGTGCTACCGTTCTTGTCACCGAAGCTGTACTCCACGAAGTCCATGTACTTGCTGGCCTTGCTACCGACAGTGCTGGGATCGTCACACTTCACGGCAGCCTTGGCAGCCTTGTAGATCTCCTCCAGCGTCATGTTCTTGTACTCGTCCTTGATCTTGTAGGTCAGCACGCGCTCGCCCTCGGCATTGCGGTTGAGCTTGTTACCCATAGCGTAGTTGATCTGATCCTGCAGGGCAGAGACATAGAGACCATTGCTATAGTGGATTGTGGGCACGCCATCAGCGTCGTAGGTGTAGTAGCCATTGTGACCTGCGGCGAAGGAAGCACGGCCCAGCTCGGGCGTGGCGTCGTTGAACCACTTACCAGCGTCGAGCATCAGGAGCTCAGCATAGTAGTAGGACATGGTGTAGTTGGCACGGAAATCGGCCACGTCGCGCTGATACTGAGCCTCGATATCAGCCTCAGAGAAGTGCTGCGTACCGTCGTCATTGCGGAACGAGCGGTAAAAGTCCTTACGCTTGGTGGGCACGTCGTCAGAGAATACAGAAGCGATGTTGGTGGTACGCTTCAGGTTCTCGTCGTGGTTGGCGAGCACCACACCGTCCTTGGTCACCTGGAGGTCGCTCTCCAAGTAGTCGGCACCCATATTGCGGGCCCAACGCCAGGCTGCCTCAGTCTCCTCAGGAGTCCAGTAGGTGGAACCACGGTGTGCCACGCAAGCATAGAGAGGCACATAGTCGCGCACCTTCGCCATCTCCGGCGAGATCTGCTGCACGTCGATACGCTTGGCGTCAGTATTCACACTGGTGAATTGCTGCTCGTCAGAGCAAGAAGTAAAGGCAGTGAGCATAGCCATACCCACGAAGCCTAAACGGATAATTTGCTTTGTCATAAACAATTATTAATTGATGATATTGACTAAATGATTATACTAAATGATAGCGATCGACAGTCTTTACTTGTTCTTCACAAGATACTGTTCCTTCTTGTAGGTGAGGGCCATGAAGAGAACGGAGAGCACGCAGGCGCCGATGAGGAGGACGAAGGTCCAGTCCCAGCCAGCAGACTCAGCGACGTAGCCGATAACGACATTGGCCAGCAGAGCCGTACCGAGCACGTAGCCCATGAAGCCAGTCAATCCGGCAGCGGTTCCTGCCACGTTCTTCGGAGCGAGGTCGAGAGCCTGGACACCGATGAGCATCACAGGACCATAGATGAAGAATCCGATACCGATCAGGCAACCAATGACGACATTGATATTGGTGAAGTTCTGCCAGTAGATGACGATCAAGACTGCCACGACGATCATGAAGAGGATGGTCGGCAAGGCACGACGACCGTGGAACACCTTATCGGACAACCAACCACAGATGATCGTACCAGGGATGGCAGCCATCTCGTAGGCGAAGTAGGCCCAGCCGGCCTCCTTGATATCGATGCCCTGCTCGGTGAGGATGGTAGGTGCCCAGTCGAGGCAACCGTAGCGCACCATATAGACGAATGCGTTGGCAAAGGCGATATACCACAAGAACTTGTTGGTCAGCACCGTGCGGAAAATCTGACCCGTAGAGAGCACCTCCTCAGACTTCTCATCGTAGGTGTCTGCATAATCGTTGCGCCACTTCTCAATAGAGGGAAGACCGCAAGACTGAGGCGTATCGCGAATCATGCTATAGGCAATGATAGCGATCAGGATAGCAACAGCAGCGGGGAAGAGGTAAGTACCAATCAAGAAGTAGGACTTCTCGTCAGCACCGTAGAACCATGATCCGAACCAAGCGGCTCCATAGACGGCCATCGGGCCTACAAGGGCACCACCGACGTTGTGGGCGCAGTTCCAGAAGGACATCCAGGTACCACGCTCCTTGATAGAGAACCAGTGGGTCATCACGCGGCCACACGGAGGCCAACCCATACCGTTGAACCAACCGACAAGGAAGTTCAAGACGGCCATCAAGGCAATTGCCAAGCCCTTGTTGTCAGCACCAATCCACTGCACCGGAACGATCATGAACATCATCGAGATGGCAGCGAGGATCAGACCCAGCGGCAGGAAGCGCTGTGCATTGCTGCGGTCGGAGATACTGGCCATGACAAACTTGGAGAAGCCATAGGCAATAGCGTTCATGGAGAGCACCACACCCAGCTCACCCTTCTCGAAGCCAAACGGCGCGAGCATCGGGATTGCCATGGAGAAGTTCTTGCGGACAATATAGAATCCCGCATAACCAATAAAGATACCGATAAAGACCTGCCAACGCAAGCGGCGGTATCGCTCATCTGCCTCGGAGCCTGTCTGCTCAGGCTTGAAAGCAGGAGGAGCTAAAAAATTCCACATAATAAATTTTATTTAAACATTAGTTATTCCGAACCTCAAAGGATCGTTGTATTCCTTCAAAAGCAACTTTTGCGCAAGCAAAAAGGGTAAATCGTTTTACGCTTCAAAACCCAACGCCATGCTTTACGTTTGCAAAAGTACAATAAGACGGCGAAACAAACAAAAGCATCAACATGTTTTAAGGATATAAATCAAGAGCAGTAGCTTTTCAATACATTTCAAACAACCAAAAGGCCATTTTCTGTATATTACATGCATGTTTTTCGCTTCGAAAGCTAATGAAACTAATTTTATTTAAACGCAACATCTTGTCAACTTCACGAATCTGCCACTTCTCAAGCATGCAAAGGAAGAAACATGCACGGTATATAAAAGAGTGTGCACTTTATATGAACAAGAGTATGCACAGTAGACAAAAGAGTGTGCATGGTATAAAGGAAGGGAGCGAGAGTACAATATGAAGAAAGGATAAGAAAACACTACAAAGAACGGGCGGGCGCCCGAGAGAGTACCCGCCAGTTCTTATAGGATGACCTTACGTCTTGGCTACGCCTTAGCCGAGCGCGTCGTTTTTGATCTTGTTATAGTCGGCAAAGGCTTTGTCGAAGGCTTCAAACTGTGCTTGCGACTTCTTGCCGAGGGTACCACGAAGTCCGCGATAGTAGCGCACCACCTTGGCTCTAAGCTCACGACGGTCAGCTTCGGTAGCACCAGCCTGATAGGGAGCATAGATTTTGTCCAAGTCCTTATACATCTGGGGCACGAGTGTGGCGAGGAACTCCAGTTCGCCAGTGTAGTCCCCGGGCGAGACGGTCGGAGCCGTATCTTGCGCCGTCGTGTCCTGCGGGGCCACCGTGGCCGTGGTGTCATGGGGCGTGGCTACTTGCTGCGTGTCGTCCTGTGACAGAAGGTTGACATCATTGATGAAGTAGAGGACGATTCCAACCACTACAGCCAAGGCCAACACGACGGCAAAGGCACGGAGCGCCCCCTTGCCTACCTTGGGCACGCCGACCTTCACACCGCCCGAGGGACGGTTACTGCGACGGTGATCCAGAGCGTCAGCAAAATCGGCCATGGTCTCATAGCGCGCACTGCTATTATAGTTGCAGCAGCAACTCACCACGTCGTAGAACTCACCACCGAGGCGCAAGTCCTTCATCAGCATACCGAGGGCGTACATGTCGGCACGTGCAGTGACAGCCACCGTGCCGTCCTTGATCTCGGGGGCCTGATAACGGATGACCTGTGCCGCGTCGTCCTGATTGCCGGCATAGGTCTGGCGGAAGTTGAGCAAGCGGACCTGGTTGCCCTTCTTGGTGACAAATACCACCGCTGGAGAGAGGTCGCCATGAACGCCCTTGCGCTCATGGATATAGCCGAGGGCAGAAGCCAACTGCTCGAGCACGGCCTTCTTGGCTTCGAGGGAAGGATTCTCAGCAGCGAAGGCTGACAGGGGACGGGCGTCTTCCCAATCGACGACCAGGCAGCGTCCCAGGCCGTCCACATCCCGCATCTCTACATAGCGAAGCAAGTAGGGGTGTTCTTCTTCGTGATGTGCGTCAAACTGGCGCTGAAGCCCCTTTTCATAAAGCGGCTTCCCTTGATATTCTTTTTTGATGGAGATCAGCAACTCCGGCTTTGCGCCGCCATCGCTCAACGTGAAGCGATAGACACCATAAGTTTTCAAATCCTGCATAATTATTTGCCGTTCTTGACCGTTGGTACTACGTGATGGAAGTCCAAGAGAGCATTCCACCATGATTAAAGTGCAAAAATAGGAATTTTATTCGGTATTGCCAAAGGATTGGCCTTCTTTTTTACTCCCCTCTGCCTGCGTCTTCTCCCAGGCTTCCCATTCTGCCTGAGCCTGCTGCCAGTCGGTGACCTCTCCCAAGGCGACTGCTTCGGCCTGGCGCGCAGCCTCGTCGCGGGCTCTATCACGGGCGCGCTTGGCCTTCATCTGGGCAATGGTAGCCTCATCAAGAATCACGATCGCACCACGACGGATGGCCTCCTGTAGCTCGTCGGGACCGAAGGCCTTACCCTGCACGTTGAAGTCAGATATATTAAACTCGTAATCGACGCGCAGCTCGTGGCGAATCTCCTTCTGCCGTCCCCGCTTGCTGGCGTTCTTCAACTTGAGCAAGCGGGCTATCACTGTAATCTCTTGTTGTGAAAATTTATTTCTTCCCATGTTGTTCTTGTCTCTGTCTGCCCACGTCGGGCGTTCTGGCACTTTGCTATCGCTACCTCGGCATGACCTCAACACTACCCTATTATCTCGACACAACCTCGCTATTGCCTCGCTTACGCCCGAACTTTAACAAACTATGAGCCTGCCATTACCTCGTGAGACTCAACTTGACATTAAAGCCGAAGTCGTGGGTCGTGGTCGGATAACTGCTCGAAGAAAGGAGCGGCGTATTGGTCTGCATATCGTAGTAGAAGCTCATCGTGACCAGACGCGAGAGGGTGTAGTCAGCGGAGAACGAGAGTTTGAACGCCGAGTTGCCACTCGAAGCCGAGGAAGTCATCGTGGCGATGTCGCGCGTGATGGCTGCCTGCTTGCGGAACGAGAGGTCGAGACGCAGGTTCAAGTCGCGGTTCACACCACCACGAGCAGCCTGACCGCGGTTGTTCTGACTATTTTGACTTCCCTGTTGTTGGCCGTCGCCCTGCTTCTTAGACTTCAGCTTTTTGCGGCCGCGCGGACCGAAGAGGTCAAAGTTATTGATCTTATAGCCGAACCCGAGTACCCAGTCCTTACTGATGGCCTCATTGACCTGGACAGAAGTCATCGAGAGCGAGAGCTGACGTGTCTGGTTGTACTTGATCTCAGCAGTCAGGTTGTTGAGCGTCGTCACCGACAGACCGAGCAGCGGCGAGAACGACTCGTTGATGCTCACCATCGAGACGTTGAACATCGAACTCGGTATGGGGCTTCCCGTCGCAGCATCCTGAACGAAACCGAGGTCGCCGTTGAGAGCCAGCCAGGTGCTATAGCTCTGGTAGGCGCCGACACTATAGATGCTCTTATAGCTATGGTTGATGTTGACACTCTTGAAAAGGTCGCGGAACCACGGCAACTGTGAGAGACCGCTGTAGCGCACGGTCCAGTTGGGCAGCAGCGAAGCCAACGTGGGGAAGATGTTCAGGCCCACGCTTCCCATACCCGTATAGGCGTTGAGGAAGGCAGGGATCATCACGTCGCCACTATACTTGTCAACAGCACCCTTGGCAGGATCAAACTTGCCTCCGCCCAGGGCAGCAGGATACTGTTGGCCCACATACTGCGCCTCCACCCGGTCACGGTAACCATCAAGCGAGCGGACAAACTTCTCGAAGGTCGCACTATGGTAGCCGTTGGCCGCATCGCCCATACCCTCGAAGGCCGAACCGAGCGAGAGCGTCGTCATCGTGAACGATCCGCTCTGCGTGGTCGGGTTGCCCTGGTACATATATTGTATGCTCTTCGCCGTGGTCTGCGTGCGAGAGGCGTTGAGGTCGATCTTGAGGTTGTTGACAGGCTCCAGCGTCATGCGCAACTGCAGGTCCTGGGTGTGGTTGGTCGTTGCCGGCGTGGCCACACTATCGTTGGAGAGCAACCAGCCTCGCTCGCGCGCGCGATCTATATAACTGTCTCCCGTCATACCAAAGGCGAAGTCGAGGCCTGGAGCGAGGGCATCGCCACTACGCTGACCGAAGGCCTTGCCTATGACGGGCATAAAGCCGGGCAGCATCATCGCATACTGGTCACGATAGGAGATACTGAAGGATCGTGCCGTCATCAGCACACGGGCCACACACTGGGCCGTCTTGTACCAGCGCTTATCGTCAAGCGGTTCCTTGGGCGTGACGGTGAGTTTCATACGGATGGTGGAGTCGGTCTTGTTGAAAATCTTGATCTTGTTGTCGTCCACCTTCTTCCAGCGCACATCGATGGTCTTACCGTCGGCATCCTTGGCCGTGACGACGAGGCGACGCGTCTTCTTGCCATGATTGATGACCATCGTGGTGTCGGCCTTGATCGTCACCTCGCGTTCGAAGCTACGGCGATTCTTGGGCAGTTCTTTCTTCTTGTTGCCAGCCTTGTCGTCCTTGTCGTCCGCCTTGTCCTTATCCTTATCGTTCTTTGGCTTCTGTGGCGGATTGGGCGTGCGCTGATCGCGGCCCGAGGCGTTGGGGCGACGGCGGTTGTTGCGCTTCGACTGCTTAAATCGCTCGTTGGTCTTCTTCAGGAACGGGAACTGGTTATAGAGTTTCTCCAGGTTGAACGTACCATTGAGGTTGATCGTGCGGCTCATCGAGATGGTGTTGCCTAGCGACGTGCCATCCTCCAGGTCCGATCCTCTCACCCACGAGTAGGTAGAGGCGTAGCTGGCGTCGGCATTGACCCAGTCGAAGATGGGTATCAGGTTGAGCGGCAACTGGTAGGAGGCGTTGAAGGACTGGTTGAAATCCAGCGGGCGTCCCCAGTGGCGGATGCTCTGCTTCACGGAGTCTTTCCAAGCCTGATACTGGTCGGGATAGAGATCCTTGTTGACCGGTGTGTAGGGCTCCTCGATCTCCGCGTGGGTCGCACTCTGGAAGTTCATGTGAAGGTTTTTCGTCAGATCCCAGCGAATGGTGAAGTCGCGGTTCCACAAGAACTGCTGACTGAAGGTCAGCGGCAACATGGCGTTCTCCGTCGATTCCATGTCGCGCTCCTGCAGCTCATAATAGGATCGCGTCATCTCCGTGTTGAAGCCGATGTTCTGCGGCAGCCAGTTGAGACCGAAGCGCTTGAAAATCTCCAGCCACTTCGATCGGTTCTTGATCTTCTTGAACGGTTCCCACGACTTATAGACCGGCGTCCAACTATAAGAGAGTGCGCCGCGCCAGTTGTCCTCGTTCTCATAGACCGTAGTCTCGCCGCTGGTGTGGGTGTGGCTATGGCTATAGGAGAAGGAGAAGTTGGCCGGGTCGTAGGGCATGGGGTGACGCTTGTTCTGTATGCCAACACGCACGTTAGAAAGCGAGAAGTTGGTCGTCGTCTGCTTCGTGACGGCGATCGACTCGATACTGTCTCGCTCACTGCGGCTTCCCGCTGCGTCGAGTGCATCCTGCAGTTCCATATCCGTATCGAGCGGATTATACTTCGGGCGGCTTTGGCTGCGCTGCACACTATAGTAGATCGGTGCAGAGACCCGCGCCTTATCGGGGAAGAACTTGCCCAAATCGAAGTTGGTCGTGAGGGTATAGTCGCTCGTTGTCTCCTGCTGGCGCTCGTTGACGCCCTGCTCAATGCCACCGAAGCCGTCGGTGATGTAGCTGCCGTTGAGGTCGATGGTACCAAAGTCGGAGAGCTGCACGTTGAGTTTTCCGCGTGCGGCCCAGCCTCCCTCGTTGTTATACTCCAGCAGGCGGAGCTCGTTGACCCACACCTCACCGCTCTTCTCCTCACCACTGAGGTTGCGCACACCGATAATCATCGTCTTCACCTCGCCGAGCGTAGGATTACCGACGATGGTGATCTTGTTGGCTGGCTTGTCAGCATCGTAGGTCACGAAGGGCATGCTGAAGCTGGCCGTACCTGCGGCCTTGGCCTCGTTGCGTGCCTTCTTCACGGCCGTAAAGACCTTGAGCGGGACGTCGAGCATGTTTTCCTCGGGCCATACGGCCACACATCCCTCACGCGAATAGCCATTGTAGCGGCCAGGGGCGGTGAGCGTCAGCGGAATCTCATACTCGTAGTAGTTGTTCTTATAGTCGGAACCGAAGCGGACAAAGACTGCCAGCTGACTGTTCTGCAGTCCAGTCGTGTTCGGGTCGAAGGCATTGGCGTGTGCGAACATCTGGATGCGCTTGTACTGGCGGAGATCGAGGGTGGTGTTCTTATAGACTGCCTTCGACTCGCCCGTGCCCAGGCGGTTGACCGTCATAGCCAGAGCCTGCTCGTTGCTCTGCACGAGCTGCGGCTGCGTCGGATCCTGCTCGCGCGAGATGCCCGGCGGGAGAACATAGTTGACAGGCACCTTGTCGGAGTTTTCCTCGATGCTCACAGCGCTGACGGACATCGTGCCCGAGGTCGTTGCCGAGTTGGTGAGGTTCTGGTTGTACTGTCTCCAGTCGCCACGCACCAGGTCGAGGGATCCGAAGCGGAGCACAATAGGCTTCTCGAAGCCCGTGAGGAACATGCGCATGAAGCGGATGGAGGTGAAGTCGCTGATGCCACCGACACGGCGCTCAAACTCTCTGAGGGGGATACGGAACTGATACCACGTCGCCTTGCCCGTACCTCCCTTGCGCAGGGAGGGCGTCGTCTCGCGCTTATCGACAATGAAGTTTTGGCCTACGACCAAGTCCTGGGGACGGATGGAGAGATGGTACTGGTAGTACTTCTCATACTCGTTGAGCGTGTAGTCCTGGTTGATATCTTCCACATCGGGGGTCGTCTTGTAGGACGTGTCGTAGTTCTCCGGCTGGTTGTCGGAATCGGGGGAGTTGCCCTGCGGCATGTTGATGCGCTTGTAGCGTTCCAGGATAGACTTCTGTTCGCGGTCGTAGTCGGATCCGCGGAAGTAGTGGTAGTTGTCATTGGCTGGGTCGGCCCAGATGGAGTCGAAGACGGCCTGGTTGACCTTGCCTCTGATCTCCGTCAGGAAGTCCTGGTAGGACTCGAACTCGCGCTCCTGATCGTCGGTGAGGCCGTTGAAGCCCACGTCCTGCAGGGCGCGGCTGCCCTTGGTGGTAGCAAAGGCATAGGTGACGGTGGGCTGCGTCGGGATGCGGCCCCACTGCGTGGTGGTCCAGGACTCGCTGCCATCGACGGGCATTCCGCTCTCATAGAACTTCTTGCCGTCGCGGAGGATATCCTCGCTCACCTCGCCGAGGTCTATATAGAAGTCGCCACCGTAGAGATGAGCATCTTCGCGCTCGTTGCTGTAGATGAAGGGGTCGAGCATCCAAAACTCGATATACTCGATGTTGGCGGCCTCGAAGTCGCTCGTGTCCAGTTTGCGCATCATGCCGCCCCACTTCGTCTTGGGCTGGTTGAGGCGTCCGTTGAGGGTGAGGTCTGGATTGAAGTTGTACGGACCACGCTCGTCGGGATAGTAGGCGAGGTTGAGGACTGTGAGCATCGACGACTGGCCGCTATAGTTGTTCTGGTCGCGCTTCGGGAAGAGCTCGCGGGTATAGACCTCGCGCACATAGTAGTTGGAGAGCTGCTCCAGGTCGCTGCGGATATGGCCTGGCGTGAGGGACGAGCTGCGTCGCGTGAAGAGCGGGTCGATATTGTACCATGCGAGCAGCGATCGGTTGTAGCCACTCTTGAGCGTTGTCTTGTCGCTCGCCTCGTTGAAGAGACTCGGTACGGAGGAGATGATCCAGGAGGTAGGCTGCGAGACGTCGATGGTACTCTTCGTGTTTTCGAAGTCGTCGAGGTAGGAGGCGTTGTCCTGCGTGCCACTGGCCTTGCCGGCAATAAGCTGTGCAAACTCGGCCGATAAAGAGATCTGCGAAGGCTGCGTGAGGTGGAGGAAGGGGATCTTGTCGAGCATGTTGGTGAGCCACTGGCTCTCCTTCTTCCAGTTGAGGTTGAGACCCCAGATGGTGTTGTTGAGGGGTTCCGATCCCATGCTGACCTTGGTCGTCAGGGCCTGCTCGCTCAGGTGCATGAAGGTACCACCCAGCTGGAAATTCTTCGAGAAGTCATACTCCCAGTTGAGTCCCACCATCGTCTTACGTTCCTGACCATAGTCGCTCTGGCTTTCGAGCGAGACATTGATATTGGTTCCCGCGTCGATGATGTTCTGGTTGAGGATGGTCACCTCACCCGAGTTGTAGTCCACGGAGTAGTCGCTACCCTCGGTCAGGGTCACGCCGCCTGCCGTCACCACCACCGATCCCTGCGGCACGTTGTAGGCGCCCAGCGAGATGACGTTGGCAGAGGATCCGCTATACTGTCCGACGAGCATGTACTTGTCCTTCTCGGCGATCTGCTTGGCCACGGTCTTCGTCGAGTCATAGAGCTCGGTGAAGGCATACTTGTCCGCGCTCGCTGCCGCCACGCCGTGCTGCTCCAGGTAGTTCTTCATGTAGGAGCCGAAGGGCTCAGCCACGGGGAAGAAGACGCGTCCGTTGCTCACGGTGTAGCCCTCCACGAAGTCGAAGTAGCCATTGGAGTTGGCCTTGTTGTTGTTGTCGAGGCGGTCAGCACCGAGGAGCTTGATGATCGGCGTACCCTTCACCTGAGCCTCGGGGATGTAGGAGATATAGACGCCCGTGGTGTCGCTCTGGTACTTCACGTCGAGGCGGAACTTCTCTTTCTGCACCGTCGAGGCGAGGTAATAGACGTTCTTCATCATCAGGCGCCAGTTGCCCTGCGCGGGGTTGTTGCTCGTGTTCTTCAGCGCCTTGACAAAGAGGGCCTCGCCGACGTTGGTGCGGTCGCTGGAGAACTCACCCACCTGGTAGGTCACACCACCGTAGGTATATTCATAGGCGACAGCCAGCACTTGGTCGGCCTGCAGCCCGGCGCGCAGCGACACATAGCCCAGCGACGTATTGACCGTATATTCCGAACTGGACAAGAGGCGCGCACTCGAGAGTTTCTCAAAGTCGGTACCACCAACGAGTCCCATGCCCTCCAGCGCGCTGGAGGCTTGGTCGATGTCGCGGGCCTCAGGATGGCCCTGTGCGATGGTCTGATACTCGCCGTTGGCTTGATTGGAAGGCACAGCACCCGAGCCCGGTCCCCAGAGGTCGGGACGGCTCACACCGTTGTTCTCGCCCAGGTCGGTGAGGGCGACAATATTGCGAGTATTGGAGGTGGTTCCTGTTTTGTTAGTTACCCAGATCTCCACGCGGTTGATCTTCACGCCCGTGGCAAGGTTGGGGAGCGTGCGCATGCCCGCGTCGTAGTGGGCAAGGAAATAGTTGGAGAGGAAGAAGTGGCGGTTCTCCTCGTAGTCAGCGACATCGATCTCAAACGGGGTGAGCTGCTTGCCACCCTTGGAAGAGACGCTCTTGTTGGACGACTTCTTCTGCGAGAACACCGTCTGGAGCTTCAGGCGGCCAAACTGGAAGTCGGTGCGGATACCAAAGAGGCTGCTTGCGCCTTGTACGAGGGAGTTGTTGGAGGGGAAGGAGATATTGCCAGCCTCAACGAGACGCACCATCTCGTCCTCCTTGCCGTCATACTTGAGTTTGAGGTTCTGCGAGTCGAAGTCGAAAGTGGCGTCGGTGTTGTAGTTGAGGTTCATGTTGACCTTGTCGCCGACCTTGCCATTGACGTTGAGGTTGATCTTCTCGTCGAAGTCCATCGTCGTGGTCTTGCGGTTGCGGATGGGGAGCGACGGGTTGTCGATGTTCTTCAGCGTCGCGCCAAACTTCAGCTCGGCGGTACCCTGTGTCTTGATGCGCACGCCGCCAGGGCCGAAGATTTTCTCTGCTGGTCCGAGGTCGAAGTGCATGTTGGTGAAGTCAAACTTCTCCTTGCCCTGCTGCTGGAGAATCTCCTTGTTCTTCTCGCGATAGAAGTCGGCCCAGCTCTGTCGTTCGCTCCACACCCTGTACTCGTCTGGAGTCATCATGATCGGCGTACCTACGTAGGTGCCACCGATCTTGTAGCCGACGACATAGCGGTCGATGGAGTCGTTGTACTCCACCGTCTGCTGCATGTTTTCTGGTCTTTGCAGGTCGGTGGTGCCTTGCTGCAGGTCGTCGAAGGTGATGGGGGTGGTACGCTGTATCTTCCAGCGCGGATGGAGCAGCGAGTCGGGGATTTCCTCTTCGTCGATGATCACCTCGGGCAGGTCGGGCTTCTTCGTCTTCGTGGTGTCGGCGGGAAGCAGCGACGACCAGGCTGGTGCGCCGACGACAGCCGACGACAGCAGCAACCTGTCTGCGATGGCCGCAAGGCTCACCGCAAATAAGACACTCATTATGATGGCAGACCTTTTCCTCATATTGATCGGTGCCCCGCTGCTGCCTTCTTCAAATTCAAAGTGGGAAGGCTCTGCGGGCTTGTCAGATGTCTATCTTGCTTGGAAAAAATTGGGTATGTTCCTGATTTTCTTTTAATTCTCTTTGTTCTCTTCTGCGCCCAAGGACGCTTGCCGAGCTCTATTTGATGAGTTTCAGCGCCTGCTTGACGACTTGCTCCACGGGCAACGTTGGCTGCTCAGTAAGGATCGACTGGACGACCTTGGCCGACGGTGCGGGGGAGAACCCGAGCATCGTCAGCGCACTCACAGCCTCATCTCGAACGGTAGTATCGAGCACCGGAGTGCCTGGCTTGGCGACAGCATGGAGCTCGTCGGCTATGCCGCTGGCCACTATTTTGTCCTTCAGATCGACGATGATGCGCTGTGCCGTCCGCACACCAATGCCTTTCACGCTTTTCAGCATCCGCTCGTCGCCACCGGCGATGATGTTGCAGAGCTCCTTCGGCGTGATCGAAGAGAGGATCATCCGCGCCGTATTGGCTCCCACACCCGAGACGGTGATGAGCAGGCGATAGAGGGCGCGCTCCTGTACCGTGGCAAAGCCGTAGAGGGTGTAGCTGTCGTCGCGGCCTCCCGTGACGATTGCCTCGTGGACGTAGAGCTTCACCTCCCGCTTCCCCTGAAGAACGGTATAGGTGTTGAGGGAGATGCCGAGCGCATAACCGACACCCGCCGCCTCAATGACGGCCTGCGCCGGGGTGAGCGCAGCCAGCTCGCCTCGTATATATTCTATCATATCGTTGTTTGCAAACTTATTCTTATATTTAGCTAAACGCAGACGCCCCGCCTTTTATTGCCTCGCCTCTCCATTTTATTGCCCGCCTCTCCATATTTTTGCCCCACAGCCTGCTTCCGCCTCCGTTGCCTGGGCTGCAGGTTTGACCACTGGATGTCTCCTTGCGATTGGCCCTGGCAACAATTAACTAAAGTGACCCACCTCTATTATAAATCAAAGCTTTTGTAGAACTGACAGGCATACCATGTACATCTCACCCCTAAGGTGGAGTCTATGGTTTGAGCTAAAAGAACACCAATTTGCTCCATGATCGGAACAATTCCTCCAAAAGCATCCCCATAGGGGTGCTGAGTAATTTCATTACTTAATATAGGAAGCACAAATCGGCAAGAGAGTAAACTTACTTAACGTTTTGGGCTAAAAAATCGCTTTTTACGCCGTTTTGCGTTGATTTTGCATAAAAAATTCTTCGTCAACATTTTTTTTTAATAACTTTGCAAGGCAATATATAACGTAGCCAAGCAACTTTGGTTCGTTTAGACTTGCAGTAAGTAGTAAACTGATTGTTAAACTAACAAATAAAGGAAAAGAAACAGACAGATATTTAAAGGAACGTCTAAGTGGAAGCTGTTCTGTGAACAAGTTCCACAAGGGAAAGTACATTTCCTAAGATAGAGGCGATTCTGTTCTAAACTTTTTGGATATTGAGCTTTTAGCTCTTGTTCTCTCGTCTATGAATACCGCCAATTTTCAACACACGAGGACAAGCAGGCAGAAGGTTCACGCTCATAAGGCGTGGACTGTTCTGTGCTTGTGGTGTGTGCAGGTAACTTGGCGGTAACCGTTAGACGAAACAAGCATAAGAACGGAACACGCCTATTTTGCATCACAATTATTATCCAAAAACAATGGAACAGAAAAACTATTTAAAATTGATTTGGACGGTTGCATTTATAGCTTTTGCTGCCGTCAGTTGTTGGGCAACTGCAGAATCCCTACACTTATTGTTATCATCATGGCCTTTAGCTATGTGTTGGGTTGTAACTGTCGGATTTTTCATTATTGCATCTTTGGGAACAAAGATGATTGTCGATAGTCTCAATCAAAATATCTATCTCGAAAAACGTGGCTTGCGCTTAGTAGGGGGCATTGTGATTGTTCTTATCTTTTGGTTGATTTGTAGTATGCCAACAAATACTCATACTTTCTTTTATCGCACAGTGATAAACGACAAGGTGAATACAGACATATCTACAACAAGAGGGTATTTGAGTCAAATAAAGAACAACACGAACAACAAAACACAGGCTACGGTAAAAGTCAATGAACTCAAAAACAACGTAGATGTTCTTTTGGGCGAATTAGAAGCAGAAATCAAGAACGAAGTAAACCCAGGATTTGGACCTAAGTCAAAAGAAATATTGCGTAAGTTTGCTACACTTTTGGGAGTTGATAAAGTTGAACCTTTGAGCTATAAAGGAACTTCTAAGCAAGACCGTGATAAACTTTGTGATGCCTATCGCACAAAAATCTATATTCTTGCAGAAAACCGTGCAACCAATATAATGGCACACATTCTGTCGCCAAACTCTGACAATATAAAGGAGGTAAAGCGAGATGATGAGAACTTAGCTTTGGTAAAAAAATATATTGGGGATAAAACTATCAACCTCAATGATGCAGAAGACATTGAAGATGTTTGCGACAAACTCAATACGGCATACAACACTGTCAAAAAGAATAGTGACTTCGTAAACTTTTCTTCCAAGACGGACGAAACTAACTATACCGCCGACAATCCTGTTACAAAAGTAAAACGCATGATAAGCGTATTCGATGTATGGGAGGACTTCATGGCTGGCGAATATGCAGGGCATGGTTTCATGTTCTGGATTATCATTTCTATTTTGGTAGATATAGCAGCATTTATCTTCTTTGATTTAGCATTTAAGAAAAGAGAAATTTAAAAATAAGGAACATGGCAGAAATGAATTTAGGCGGTAGCACGGAAAATGTAGCTACTCCAATCTCTGAGGGAACAACTACTAACGAGATTCCAGAAGAGGCTGATACTTCAACGGTAGATGCTTCTGTATCAAACGTACAAGTAAATGAAGCGGGCATGAGTTCGGAGGAACTGAACGATGCTAATAAAATAAAGGTAACCATTGCCGATTACAAAACCCCTTTAGTGGTTTTCTTCGGACCTCCTGCGTGTGGAAAAACAATGACTTTGATTCGTCTGACACGATACTTGCAAGGAAAAGGCTACACCATAGAGCCAGTAACGTCATTCAGGCCGACCTACGACAAAAACTATAGCGACATGTGTGCCAACTTTGACTCGATGATAGGAAGTGAAGATGCCGCAAAGTCAACAAGCAAGATTAACTTCATGCTTGTGCAAGTGTTACGTGATGGTAAGCCTTTGTGCCAAATACTTGAAGGGCCAGGAGAGTATTATTTCTCCCCAGAAAATCCACAGGCAAGTTTTCCTAAGTATGTCAATGCAATTATCAGTAGTTCCAACAGAAAAATATGGGCTATCATGGTCGAGCCAGACAATACTAACAAGAGAATGGACGTGGAAGCTCGCAGACAATACGCTGTCAAACTCAACAAGTTGAAGACACGCATAGCAGCCAAAGACAAAGTTATGTTTATATTCAACAAAATAGATGCAACACCATATGTGATAAATCCAGGCAATATCAGATATAGCCAAGCGTTACAACATACGCAGTTTTTATATCCTGGTATTTTTGCTCCATTTATGAACGTAAATCCAATTACCAAATTATGGAAGCCATACAATTTTGACTTTGTGGCTTTTCAAACGGGCGACTTTTCTGAAGCCTCGGATGGTACGCTTACTTTCGAGCAAGGTCCAGATGCCTATCCAAGAAATTTGTGGAATTTTATACTAAAACGCTTAAGAGGTTGAAAATATGGATATAGAAATTTTTGTTCACGGAGTACCCAATGGACAGAGCTTTTGGGGCAAGGAGGAAGACCGCAATTACTTTGGCAATTTCTACGGTCAGAACAACTCCGATGCAGTTAAGTACCTTATACAGACACGCTCGTCAAATGGCAAGACCTATTGTTATTACAATTATTTGGTCTATCAAAAGGTTATCGGAAGTGATGGACGCGAGGGTTCTTATTTTGGACTCTCTATTAGATTTGACGCATATTGTAAAGATTTTATAGGCATTTACAAAATATTGGATACCGTATTTACTGCTCATGTTCTGAATAAGGTATTGAAAGTTCAAAACGGAAGCTACAAATACATTATAGCAGACTTTGTCAGCGCATCTGAAATCATGGACAATATCAAAGATGCTATATGGCAACTTCTCCAATCCACGCTCACAAATGATAGCATTTGTAGTTTGGGTAGTTTTACTATTGGCGGCAGAGATCTTCCTACAGGTAATCTTTATGAAATAACAGCCAATGATGTAGAGGCAACGGTAAAAAAATATGGCAAGATAGCCCTTTCTCCATACTATCCTACAGTCAGAGAAAAGAATATGGCTCAGCATTATGACTCTAAACTTCAATCTGCAAAGCAGCAATACGAAGAAAGATATAGTGCTGAGATTAATGCCAAGGAACAAACGAATCGTTCTCTCAATGACTCTTTGACATCGGTTCAAAAAGAATGCGCAAAGTTGAAAGAGGCAATTGCTGATAGAGACAAAAACATTGCACAAAAAGATTCTGCAATAAAGAACTTAGAGAGCCAAATCAAGCAGATCAGACAAAACCAAAAGGTTATTGAAAAGATCAACCTTATCAAAGCACCAATCATTGAACTTGCAAAAATTTTGGGAGATCAAAGAACGCATGGACGTGAAGAAAAGATCAAACAAAAGAAGGAAAATCTTTTTTCTATAAAAGGTTTGATTTCTATAGCGAATTTGGCAATTCTTCTCATAATACTTATTGTGGTGCTGTCTATATTGTTTAAAGTGCCTACAAAAGGAAATAAGCCTGTTGACTCACTTGAGAATTTACAAGACTCAACATCTATTTTGAATAGGGAAAATGAAAATTTGAAAAGTCAACCTTCACCCTACGATAATGAGAACGTGTCTACAGGGCAAGGAGCTAATCCTTTTAGTAGCAACGCCACATCAACAATTGTTGAAATATCTGTTGAAGGGTACGATGAGGATGAAAAAAAATATTTAGAAAAAGAGCATCCATATCTCGCAACTGTTCACAATTCCCAAAAACCGGACGACGGTTCTTGGAGTATTATTGGTGGACGTATCGAAGGTGTGTCTAAAGGAAGTTCTATAACGTTTGTACCAGAGTCTGACAATGAAGTCACTATTACATATACAAATTCGAACGAGGAAAATAAAAGTCTTTCTTTGATTGTACAAAAATAGCAGAACAACATGAATGCAATGAAGTTTATTTTAGGCATACTCATCACCACCACACTTTTTTCGTGTGGTGGTGATAAGAAAACACCTATATACGTAGAAACAGAGAACGTTTCGGAAGAAAAAGAAACCGAGGATACATCTTACGCTCAAAGCGGAGAAGAGATTGTTGTCCCTTTCCGAAACGAGAACGGAGTGAAATATGTACAAGTAAAGGTCAATGGAGTTGGATTTGAAATGATATTCGATACAGGCTGCTCAGGTGCGCTCATTTCGGTAGCTGAAGCAAACTATCTCTATCAAAAAGGTAAATTGACCCAAGAAGACATACTTGGAACAGCTCAATCTCAAATAGCAGACGGAAGTGTTGTAGAAAATATGGTGGTGAACTTAAAAGAGGTCGTTATCAATGACCAAATCCTATGTCCTAACGTGCAAGCCACCGTATCAAACAACATCAATGCTCCGCTTTTACTTGGAAATGAAATTTTAGACAGACTTGCTACCATCAAAATTGATAATGAGCAAGAAGCCTTAATCTTTAAGTTGAAATAATGGTAAATAGTTCTATATACATATTTGGGTCTTTTGACAATGGATATACGCAATATCCAGACAATTACGCAAAGGAAATATATCAAAATCTCTTTGCACAAGCAAGGTCTAAGTCCCAAATCGTAATACACAGAGATAAAGAACTTATGTATTATGGATATATCCGTCAGTTGGATAAACACTCACAATACATAGGTTTTTGTGTACTTATCAATGGCATGATGCTTACCAATGTAAGCTACTTATTCGCTGTATTTGAAAATGCCATTGCCGAAATGGTGTCTCGTGGGGATATTATCGCATTTAACGAACAAGGTGACATCGTATCGACAACAAATAGCCTTACCAATAAATTGCAAGAAGTGAATGCTGTCACAGCTATCATTAGAAATGGAATAGACGGAATGGAATCTTATACAAAACCTCTTCCACCTATCAATTATTCTATATCCAACACAGAGAAGAAGGTCTTTGCGCATAGTGTTTCCAATGACGCCATCATTGATGCTTCATACAAATACGCCTACACTTATGTAGCAAAGGATAAAGGATGCGACACAGCTTCGCTTTCTGGCTACAAAGGTGTCATTAGAAAGTTATACAAAGAAAAAGACGAGTTATATTCCGAATATGGTAAGTTAAAGACCCAATACGACAAACTGATCAAGCAAAAGAAGCAGTACAAAAATGTTATTATTTTGTGCTTGATAGTAGTATCTTGTGGCATTGGTCTATTCTTCCTAAATGACACTTTGAACAGCACTCAACAAACACTTAAACAGTCTCAAAACGAAAACGTCCAAAAAGGAAAAACTATCCAAAAACTAAATTCAAACATAACAGCTCTAAACGGATATAATAGTAACTTAAAGGCCTCATTATCATTGGAACAATATAAGCGTGAAAAAGCTGAAACCGAATTGAATACGTTGAAGAATATCTATATGGAACAACAACCATTAGTTATTAAAAGTACATCATTCAACTTCAATTCTGGCTATTTGTCATTTGAGTATTATGGGTATTACGAAAAGACTGTTACATTGGGAGTTAGGGCGTTTGATGATGATTATTCCTGGTCAAATTCAACAACTTTTAATGTGGAAAAAGGACATCATTCTTCATCCATATACCTAAGTAATTGTTTGAGCAGTTCACGATGGTATTCATTTGAGTTACTGATAGGAAATAAGATTATTGGTGGTGACAGACATTGATAGAATCTGATATTAAGGTGATGAAAATTATAGAAATGGGGTTGTGTCTGTAGATAGTTTCTTCTTACACAACCCTCATAGATAGTCTTAGGTATCTTATCAAGGCTTAACGCTTGAAACGAACCTCATTCGTATAGTATTTATATAGGAAATATGACTTTATTATCCAGAAAGATGAGGTGGCAGGTATGGAGGTGTCAGGCCATAGATATTTGGCCTAACGCATCTCCTTGAGACAGGGTTAAGAGATCTTAAGAAGACTACCGACGTTTTTCAGAAAAGGATTCATACCTTTGCAGAACCATCCCGACTTTAGGCTTGCCACTTGCAGACCAGCTACAAAAAGCTAACCGACTCAAGACAAGCAAGAACAATGGAAAGTAGAAAGGAATTGGCAGCGGAGAAG
>ULXI01001255.1_pt1 | contig 21430 bp, 20 predicted proteins | sample 1961181 | NCBI WGS metagenome assembly ULXI01 (sample SAMEA4835835, study PRJEB28245) | human gut metagenome | biome: gut microbiome; material: fecal sample | place: Denmark | collected 2008 | reverse complement strand
TGAATTAGTTGGCTAATTTTGTAATATTTAATGAATGTCCCAAGAGAATAGAGTAGGTTGCAATGTATAACTTTTTGCTGCATATTTTTCTGTTCTCTTGTTCTTATATCTGCAATACGACAGTGAAAACCTCAAAACAAATTCAGCCGATTAGCCTTTGCCTCTTCAAGAGATACCGTTTCAACTTGTTTCTCCTGATTTTTCTCGCGCAACTGCTGATACTTGTTAGAAAGCTTCTTCACGAACTCTTCCTTTTGGTTAGGATTCATCAAACGGGCTGCCACCGTTGCATTCTGCGAGGCGTCTTTCAGGTGAATAACCGGAGCATGATAAACCGGAGCAATCTTTAATGCCGTGTGCAAAGGAGAAGTGGTAGCGCCACCTATCAACAGTGGTACATCGAGTCCCGCCTTTTCCAATTCAATGGCAACATGTACCATTTCATCCAGCGAAGGAGTGATAAGGCCACTCAACCCAATCATGTTTACCTTTTCCTCTATGGCCCGCTGCACAATCGTTTCAGCGGGAACCATTACTCCCAAGTCAATTATCTCATATCCGTTGCAAGCCATTACTACGGAAACAATATTTTTCCCAATGTCGTGCACATCACCTTTCACCGTAGCAAGCAACACCTTGCCGGCAGAGGCAGCCCCTTCCTGCTTTTCCGATTCAATGACAGGCTGAAGAACAGCCACCGCTTTCTTCATAGTACGTGCCGTTTTCACCACTTGCGGAAGAAACATCTTACCCGCACCGAACAAATCGCCAACATGGTTCATTCCGGCCATCAGCGGACCTTCAATGATATCCACAGCTTTAGGATAAACTTTCAAAGCTTCAGCGAGGTCTTCTTCCAGATAATCTCCGATGCCTTTTGTCAAAGCATACTTCAAACGTTCCTCTACGGTATCTTCACGCCAGGCAAGCTGAGAACTGAGGCTTGAAAGCTGGGAGTTACCGTTAGAGAGAGAATTCTTGGCCGCTTCCGCCTCGACTTTCAACCGTTCGGCAGTCTCAATCAACCGCTCGGCAGCATCCGAACGACGATTGAGAACAACATCTTCGATACGTTCCAGAATATCGGCGGGTATATCGGTGTAAAGTACGGAAGTGGCAGGGTTTACGATACCCATATCCATCCCCTCGCGAATGGCATGATAGAGAAAGACCGCATGCATTGCTTCACGAATATAATTATTACCCCGAAAGGAAAATGAAAGATTACTGACTCCACCGCTGACATGAGCGCCGGGCAGGTTCTTCCGTATCCAACCGGTAGCACGGATAAAATCGACTGCATAGTTATTATGCTCGTCCATACCCGTAGCCACTGCAAGTACATTCGGGTCAAAAATTATATCTTGCGGATTGAAACCGACCCTGTTTACCAACAGACGATAAGCGCGTTCGCACACCTCAATTCTGCGTTCGTACGTATCCGCCTGTCCCTGTTCATCAAAAGCCATTACGACTGCAGCAGCACCGTATCGCTTTATAGTACGGGCATGTTCAAGAAACTTTTCTTCGCCCTCTTTCAAAGATATGGAGTTGACAATGGACTTTCCTTGCATACATTTTAACCCTGCAACTATCACATCCCATTTAGAAGAATCTATCATTACAGGAACACGGGCTATCTCCGGCTCGGATGCTATCAGATTGAGAAAAGTGGTCATTTCCTTTTCCGCATCCAGCAAACCGTCGTCCATATTTATGTCGATAATCTGCGCTCCGTCTTCTACTTGCTGCCGGGCGATACTTAGCGCTTCATCATATTTTTTCTCATTGATTAAACGCAGAAACTTACGTGAACCGGCAACGTTGCAACGTTCGCCCACATTGATAAAGTTGTTTTCAGGCTTTACCTCCAACTGTTCCAAACCGGAGAGCCAAAGATTATCGGGCAGAGAAGCCGGTATACGTAGCACAGCTCCTGCTATCAAAGACGAATATGCAGCAATATATTCATCGGTAGTGCCACAACAACCGCCTATTATATTTACCAGCCCTTCATGAATGTACTCCCTGATCTCATCTGCCATTTCAGCCGGAGTCTGGTCGTATGTACCCAGACTGTTAGGCAATCCCGCATTGGGATAGGCACTGATATAATAAGGAGCACGAGCAGCCAACTGTTCAAGAAAGGGTTTTAATTGACGGGCTCCAAAAGAACAGTTAAGCCCGACAGAGAAAATATCCGCATGTTGCACAGAAGCCAGAAATGCTTCCAGCGTCTGTCCTGACAAAGTACGTCCGCCTATATCGGAAACCGTTACGGAAAGCATCAGCGGAACCCGGACACCTATAGCTTCCATCGCCTGCTCCGCAGCATATATCGCAGCCTTAGCATTCAACGTATCAAATATGGTTTCAATCAGCAACGCATCCACACCGGCTTCGAGCATCGCTTCCATCTGCTCGCGATAAGCAGCAGCCAATTCATCATAAGTCAATGCACGAAAAGCCGGATTGTTAACATCCGGACTCATGGAGCAAGTCTTATTGGTAGGCCCGATAGAGCCTGCCACAAAACGCGGTTTATCGGGAGTTAAAGCAGTAAATTCATCGGCAACTTCACGCGCCAGTTTTACAGCAGCAAAATTTATCTCACGCACATACTCCTGTACGTGATAATCGGCCATGCTGACGCTTGTAGAATTAAAAGTATTGGTTTCGATAATGTCCGCACCCGCCGCAAGATACTTACGGTGAATATCCCGTATTACATCCGGACGCGTCAGACAAAGTATATCATTATTACCTTTTAACTGTCCGGGAATTTGCGCAAAACGTTTACCCCGGAAGTCCTCCTCCGTCAAATTGTATTGTTGTATCATAGTGCCCATAGCACCGTCCAGAATAAGAATGCGCTCACGCACCAACGTTTCAATAGAAGCCACTTTTATTTAAGTATAAAGTATGAGGTATTCTTTTTAAAGTATGAGGTATGAAGTTAAAATACAACCGATAAAATTATCAAGATATAAATATTACACCTGCTTATACTTCAGACCTTATACTTACTATACGTACTGCTTATCGTTTGAATGCACGCGCCATATCGCGTTTGTCATCTTTTTCTTTCAAAGCCTCGCGCTTGTCGTATTGCTTCTTACCCTTTACAAGAGCTACGACTACCTTTGCCAGCCCTTTTTCATTGATGAACATACGAACAGGAATTATGGTAAAGCCGGGGTCTTTAGAACCACGTTGCAACTTGTCCAGTTCTTTCTTTGTCAACAGCAGTTTGCGCTCCCGACGTGCATTATGATTATTGTACGAACCGTAAAAATATTCGGCAATATGCATATTCTTCACCCATAGCTCGCCATTGGCGAAGTAGCAAAACGTATCTACCAGACTTGCCTTTCCCAAACGGATAGATTTAATTTCCGTACCGGTAAGCACAATACCCGCCGTATAGGTATCTACCAATTCGTAATCGAATGTGGCACGTTTATTCTTAATATTTATAGGAGCTTGTTTCATAAAATCAATCAGTTCAGCACTACCGTCAGCTTATTGAAAACGAATTCTATCACTGCCGGACAAGCTATTAACAACATGGAAGAAAGAATGGTAAACCTTAAACGGTCTTTTTCCGCTATTTTCATCAGAATAGCACTTCCTTCCCACACCACATATACAATATAAAATTGAAGCAACAGGGCTATTATACTGAAATCGGGCAATATGCCGATTATGATTTTCAGCATGAAAGACACTACCAACGCATAGCCGGCAAACTGTTGCACCAAAGGTATATCATTGTCCATAGCAAACATACGGACACGTAGCCCATTGATGAGATAGGCAGCCAAAAAATATCCCCCGAACAAGGATACCGCTACCGCACAACATTGCGTCATGGCATATTGAAAACTTTGCGGCCCACCCCATCCCTTAGCCACCAAAGAGCCTATAAAGACGGACAACCCGCATAAACCAATCATAGGATAGACAAAAGCTGTAAAGACTTTTCGTCTATCCTCTAAACTAATTTCCTCCCAGGCACGTGCCGGAGAGGAAATCAGTTGCATTGCTATATGGAACAGTTCTTTGTAATTCAATTAATTATTATTGATTTGAAGGATTCCATTTAAAATTTTCAATTGTATAATCTGTATACTTCTCAGGCAATTTAGCACCATCCATATCGGTTTTTGCTTTAATTCTTATCGTTGTAGGATAGCTACCGTGCTTTCCTTTAAAATCCGACATGATTTGTTTTACATCGTAAGCTTTGTTTCTAACAGCAAAAACATCTGTCTTGGTATCAGTTCCTTTGTTATGTCTCAAATAAAAGACAAGTTCTGTACTGCTTTCATTAGATTCATCATTTATATACACCAATTCCATTGTATGCTGTTTCAACATTTCCTCCTTATTCTCCATTTTCCAAGAAATAGGCAACACGAGCATTTCAGCACCATACATCCAAGGCTTATAAGTCTGTCCGTAATTGTCTGTCGGCTCCAAAGTCACAATAGGAGCAGTTTCTGGTATAGCCTCCATATCTTCCACGGAACTTGCATATCTGGTAGAATAAGAATCCACAGCAATTGCACTGACTAACTTTATACGATAATCCTGCGGAGTAAAAGTACCACCCTCAGCTTTAGTTGCCGGAGTATCCTCCACATATTTAAAAGCAATCTGAGCTAAATCAGTACCCGACATTTTAAAGCCCTGAGCTTCCATTTCTGTAACGGAAGCCATTGTCGGATGATATGTATTACCATATAAATCAATAAAATAACTCCCCATACAGTGCGTACATATCCTATTCCATCATACATGCTTTCGCCGGCATCATCATTAAGACACGAAGTAAAAGAAACGCCCATTAATAAGGTAAAGGCAACCATTAAGAATTTCAATTGTTTCATAAACATTATTTTTTAGAGTTTGCAAAGATATAAAATTCAATTCACATAAGGTAAATGCAGAAACTTAAAAAATACTGCAACTGTTACTTTATTATTTTCGCAAACGACTCTAAATGTTCATCTACATAGCTTGCAACCAAAGCCGTATACTCCTCTTCTTTCTCCAGAAACTCATCTTCCAACTCATCAAAAGCCTCATACTGCTCGTACATTGCCATAAATTCGTCATCAGTACGCTCACGTTCCAAATCTTCACGATGGACATCATATATCTTTTTGGCGGCATACACCAATTTGCTTAAATCGCCCACCCCCCACAAACGCATTACTTTGGCAAACGGATTGGCAAAGATATAGCCACCATATCCGTTTTGTACCAACTGGCAGAAACCACCTTCCATGAGTTCGTCGCGGAATATCTGATACGCCAGCAACGAATGCTGTTCTCCGGTAAGCAACGGCATCGTATCGGCAGTAAGTTCGCCGCCTATCACTCTTTTATATGCATCTGTAAATACTTGGATGAAAGCATCCATTCCTTCGCCCGCAGCTTGTTGCAAAGCCGCATCAGTAACTTCTACCATAATAGTATGTATATTGAATTAACGCTGCAAAGTTAATACAAAAACTGCAAAGTCTACTTTACATTCCACAGAGTTACAACTTATTATTACCTATTTTTAATAAAAAAGTCAAATTGAACGGTTGGCAGAAAGCAAGAAAACGACTACCTTTGTGACCGTTTAATAAAACATAGAACTACGTTTTTTAAATTATAACTTAAAAAAAGAGCTAATTATGACTTATTCACACGAAGTGGAACACATGTGTGTTGTAAAGAAAGGTCCTAACCACGGACCGGCTCCCATACCCGAAGAAGGCAAATGGGTAAAATCAAAAGAAATAGTTGATATTTCAGGTCTGACACATGGTGTAGGTTGGTGTGCTCCTCAGCAAGGTGCTTGTAAACTGACTTTGAACGTTAAAGAAGGTGTCATCCAAGAAGCATTGGTTGAAACAATCGGCTGCTCCGGTATGACTCACTCGGCTGCTATGGCTGCTGAAATCCTTCCGGGCAAGACAATCCTCGAAGCATTGAACACCGACCTCGTTTGCGACGCTATCAATACAGCTATGCGCGAACTCTTCCTGCAAATCGTTTACGGTCGTACTCAGTCTGCTTTCTCTGAAGGCGGTTTGATTATCGGTGCCGGTCTGGAAGACTTAGGTAAGGGATTGCGCAGCCAGGTAGGTACTCTATACGGTACTTTGGCAAAGGGTCCCCGTTACCTGGAAATGGCAGAAGGTTATATCAAGACTATTGCTCTTGACAAAAACGATGAAATCTGCGGATACGAATTCGTTCACATGGGTAAATTCATGGATGAAATCAAGAAAGGTACTGATGCCAACGAAGCTTTGAAGAAAGTAACCGGTACTTACGGACGCTTCACTGCAGAACAGGGAGCTGTTAAACACATTGATCCACGTCACGAATAATATAAGGAGGAAAGAAACTATGATTAGAGAAGTAAAATTTGAAAGTCAAGACCGTCGTATCAAAGGTATCATCGAAGCCTTGAACGCCAACGGCATCAAAGACATAGAGGAAGCTAACGCCATCTGCGAAGCTGCCGGACTCGATCCTTATAAAACGTGTGAAGAGACTCAGCCTATCTGCTTTGAGAACGCAAAATGGGCTTATGTTGTAGGTTGTGCCATCGCTATCAAGAAAGGCTGCAAGAATGCTGCAGATGCTGCCGAAGCAATCGGTATCGGTTTGCAGGCGTTTTGTATTCCGGGTTCTGTAGCCGACGACCGCAAGGTAGGTATCGGTCACGGTAATCTGGCTGCCATGTTGCTCCGTGAAGAGACTAAGTGTTTTGCTTTCCTGGCAGGTCACGAATCATTTGCTGCTGCAGAAGGTGCAATCAAAATCGCAGCTAAAGCTGACAAAGTACGTAAAGAACCTTTGCGTTGTATCCTGAACGGTTTGGGCAAGGATGCTGCACAAATCATCTCCCGTATCAACGGCTTTACATATGTTCAGACTCAATTCGACTACTACACAGGTGAACTGAAAGTTGTTCGTGAAATCGCATACAGCGATGGTCCTCGTGCCAAAGTAAAATGCTACGGTGCTGACGACGTTCGCGAAGGTGTGGCTATCATGTGGAAAGAAGGCGTAGACGTATCCATCACAGGTAACTCTACCAACCCGACCCGTTTCCAGCACCCTGTTGCAGGTACTTACAAGAAAGAACGCGTTCTTGCAGGTAAGCCCTATTTCTCAGTAGCATCCGGTGGCGGTACAGGTCGTACGCTTCACCCGGATAACATGGCTGCCGGTCCTGCTTCTTACGGCATGACGGACACTATGGGTCGTATGCACTCAGACGCTCAGTTCGCTGGTTCTTCATCAGTTCCTGCTCACGTAGAAATGATGGGATTCCTCGGTATCGGTAACAACCCGATGGTAGGATGTACAGTGGCTTGTGCGGTTGACGTGGCTACTGCCTTGAACAAGTAATATAATACATTACTAATATATAAATCCCTGTAACTGTAATGGTTATAGGGATTTTTATTTTATATCCATTACAATACTTATCTCCCTATTCTGATACTCATTTCTTCTTATAATAGGCGGTGATTGAATGATGGCAATAAAATAAAAGCGCAATTCAGATTGCTAATGAGTTGTGCTTTTATTATTTTTGTCTTTGGTATCTTAGTGTTAAACGAATAACTACATACGCACTATGAAACAGATATTATTTTTATTACTAATAACCCTATGTTCTTGCCATTCCACTACTTCTAAGAAAGGGCAAGAAAATGAAGCAGACAGCATCCTATTACAAGAAGAGTTGTATCCAGACAGTATTTTTAAATCTAAACCGATTCCAACGGAAGAAGAACAAGAACAATCATCGGAAACAACCTCCTTTGTCCTGCAACCTGTTCCGCGTGATATTCCTACGGGAGAAGCCGTCAACCCTACTTCACTTTCCATGCAGACAGAATACGATTATTATCCACTGTCAACTACAGAAGTGAAACTAACCGTTACCAATTATTCCCAACAAGAGTATATGTGTGGAAACGATTACAGCCTTACCTATTACAATAATGATAAACGACAATGGGAAACATTGCCAACCGACCCGATTATTGAAGATATAGCTTGGATATTAGACCCTGAATATCCTTCAGGAGAACAGACGATCAAGCTTTATACTTCCAAAGTTCCTAATCGTGCTGGCAAATATCGTATCTACAAAACTTTCAACAGAAACGCCCAAGTTGCTTATGCAGAGTTTGAATTAGTTGATGAAGCCGGAGCCAAACGGCTGAGAAAACAGATGGATGCCGCCTCTTGGAATGGCAAGACAATTTCATCACAGAATATTTATGGCTCTGGTATGCGCGGTGATTCAATCTTTGTGGATCTGATTAATAATTCCATTCATTTTCAAAAATTATTCAGAAAGGAGATGCTTAACTATTCTGCCATTAACTATGGAGCAGTACGCAAACCTTCCCCCTTTACACAAAGAGCATATACCGACACACTGCAAATAAGCATGAAAACCGAGAAGCCTGTTTACCCGATTGGAACAGAAAGTGTAAATGTAATACTAACCAACAAGAACTTGAGCCAACAAAATTTATTCTTTGGCGAATATTATTTTGTAGCACGCAAACAGGGAGAACAATGGATACCATTACATGACAACAGTTTGGTGCACGACATTGGCATTATATTGAAACCTGACGGTGATTACCATTTCAAAGCCAAACTCTATCCATTGTTCAATGACAATACTTCCGGTCAATATCGGGTTTACAAAGAAGTGGAATTTAACGGTATAAATAAGAAGTGGTATATGGCAGCAGAATTCAAGATTGAATAAAAATGATAGCATAAAACCATTACTGTTTTTCAGACAGATTAATATCCTTACAAGTATCTGTCACGCCTATATACCTGTTATAAGAAAACAAAAGCCATACACAATAACAGATAAAACGAAGTATAACCTATTAGTCCTCAGCATGAAACTTTTAGTTTCGCTAAAGGAAACAAAAAATCCCAACTGGCAAAACATCTATTTTCCTTTCACTATCTTTATATTAAGATAGAATGCGGCTCAGCACAGTCAAGTTTGAAAACTGTGTTTTCACTTGCCTCTGCTCTCGCCTTTATGTATCTTTGCCGCATGAAAACGGAATTAAAGGAAAACGGAGGGCTCCCGGCACATATACTCTGGACGCTTGCTATCGTGGCAGGTGTCTCTGTAGCCAATCTGTACTATAACCAACCCTTACTGAACGTAATACGCCACGAGCTGGGCGTGTCCGAGTTCAAAACCAACCTTATTGCCATGATAACGCAAGTGGGCTATGCTATCGGTTTGCTGTTCATCGTGCCATTGGGCGACCTCTACCAGCGGAAAAAGATTATCCTGACAAACTTTACCTTATTGATATTCTCGCTCATCGCCATAGGTGCGGCCCCCGACATCTACATCATATGGGGAGCTTCGCTCATCACCGGAATCTGCTCCATGATACCGCAGATCTTCGTGCCGATAGCTTCCCAGTTTTCCCGTCCGGAGAATAAAGGACGCAACGTAGGCATCGTCATATCCGGTCTGCTCACCGGCATACTCGCCTCGCGCGTCGTCAGCGGGTTTGTCGGCGAAGTGCTGGGTTGGCGCGAAATGTACTTCATTGCGGCAGGCATGATGCTGCTGTGCGCCATTGCCGTACTGAAAATACTGCCGGACATACAGCCTACATTCCGGGGAAAGTACGGCGATTTGATGAAATCCCTGTTCTCCCTTATCAAAGACTATCCGTCTTTGCGCATCTACTCCATACGCGCAGGCATTGCATTCGGCTCTTTCCTCGCGATGTGGTCGTGCCTCGCATTCAAAATGGGACAAGCCCCGTTCTATGCCGACAGTGATGTTATCGGCATTTTGGGACTGTGCGGAATAGCAGGTGCATCTACCGCATCCCTCGTAGGGAAATATGTGAAAAAAGTAGGAATACGCAACTTCAACTTTATCGGCTGCGGTCTGATTCTGCTGGCATGGACATCGCTCTACTTCTGCGGCAACACCTATGCCGGCATCATCGCCGGCGTGCTACTGATAGATATCGGCATGCAGTGCATCCAGCTCAGTAACCAAACGAGCATTTTCGATATATGCCCTTCGGCATCCAACCGGGTAAACACTATTTTCATGACAACCTATTTCACCGGCGGTTCATTGGGGACCTTCCTCGCCGGCAGTTGCTGGCAGACCTGGGGCTGGGTAGGAGTAGCAGGCATAGGCACGGTGCTGACCCTGCTGTCTCTTCTGATTACCATCTGCCATAAAGAGCAACAGCATGCCCGGTTCCCTTGATATTTTTTCATAGAAAACACAAAAAGAAATTTCAAATTGCTTTGATTTTCTTCATAATTATTATACATTTGTCGAATACAGATTTAATTAATAAACATTTATCTAAAATCATCTAATTATGGAAACACACAAGAAAATCACAGTGACAGGGGTTCTTTCCGAAGGTATCGGCTTAGGCATTAAAAATGCAGTATCCATGTTGGGAGCTACTGTTCTCTGGCTGCTCACCATTTGGATTCCTTACCTGAATGTAGGCACAACCATCTCTATGAACACCATTCCCATTGAATTGAGCAAAGGAAAGGTTATTTCCCCCTTATTCATCTTCGACGGGAAATACCGTAAATACATGGGGGAATATTTCACCTTGATAGGTTTGATGTACCTTGCCATTATTCCCGCCTTGTTTTTCATGATTATACCGGGGATCATCATATCCATAGGCTGGTCGCTCGCAATCTACATCTTACTCGATAAAGGCGTGGCTCCAGGCGAAGCCATGATTCGAAGCAACAAAGCCACTTACGGTTACAAATGGACTATCTTCGGCGTATCATTCCTGTTGGGACTGGCTTTCTATGTCCTTATGATGATTATCTTCAACATAGCAAGCGGCGGATTTGCAATGCTCCTTCTCTTCATCATCGCCATTGTATACACTGTGGCAGCACTTGGATGTACCGCTGTCATTTACCGCAACCTGACGGCAGAAGCACAGCCGAAAGCAACGGAAACTGCGGCAGAAGTATAAACAGCTATTGAAAAACACACCCAAAAGCCCCTTTCGCTTTTAAGAGGGTATGTCAAAACTAAAATTCGCTTACGATTTTTTAGGCACGGAATTACACAGAATTCACGGAAACACAAATTACACGGAAAACACAGATTTTCTTTATTCTTTTTTCGTGAAATCCGTGTAATTCCGTACCTAAAAGAAATCATTAAATGTATTTTGACACCCTCATACGGAACAGCGAAAGGGGCTATTGTCTGTCGATATTTCCTCTTCTTATCTCGATACCCGTCCCGATATATTTCCATTCATCAGGCTTTCCACCTCATCCACCGTCACCAGATTGAAGTCTCCATAAACGGTATTTTTTAATGCGGAAGCGGCAAGAGCAAAATCCAATGCCTTCCGGTCATCATCCGGATAAGTGATCAGACCGTATATCATACCACCCACAAAAGCATCACCAGCGCCTACACGGTCTGTTTCATGTTCAATATCATAAATGCCTGTATGCTTTAAAGTGCCATCGGAATAAAGAACAGCAGCAAGCACGTTATGATTGGATGTTATGGAATTACGCAATTCCAGAAACACTTTTTGACAACGCGGGACAAGTCGCTCCACCTCTTGTCCGAACTTCTCGAAAGATGGCAAATCAGACTCAAAAGAAACATCGGCGGTATCAACAGCTCTAAATCCTACGGGCTGTATGCCGAGAATCTCCTGATACTCAGGTTCTGCGCCGAAAATGACATCGCTGTACTGCACCAACGGCTGCATCACTTCAGCAGCAGTACAACCGTAGTTCCAAAGTTTCTTGCGGAAATTCAAATCACACGAGATGGTAAGCCCCATACGGTCGGCTATTTCAAGCGCTTCCCGGCAAGCGTCGGCTCCCTCTTGCGAAAGGGCGGCAGCAATGCCCGACCAATGAAACCAGCCTGCATCGGCAAAAATGGTTTCCCAATCGATCATACCCGGACGAAGCGTGGCGAAAGAAGAACCCTCGCGGTCGTACACCACATTGGAGTTTCGGAAAGCTGCGCCGCATTCCAGATAATACAACCCCAAACGTTTACCGCCAAATACAATGCCGTCCGTCCCCAGCCCGCTGGCACGAAGCGAATTGATACATGCACGCGACACGGCATTATCGGGCAGACGGGTAACAAATTCCGTAGGAATGCCGAAGTGCGCCAAAGACACTGCCACATTAGCCTCGCTGCCACCATATGTAGCAATAAATTCATTAGTCTGCGAAAAGCGGCGGAAACCGGGCGTAGTAAGCCGTAGCATAACTTCACCGAAAGTAACGACTTTCTTATCGGTGGAAAGGGATTTCTTTTTCATAAGTCTTATATATTCAAAAGCATCAATGGGAAGTCAAATATACTATCAAAATTCCAAGTAAACGCAAAGAATTGATAATATTTATTGGCAGAAAAGGAAAATAGAAAGGTATTAGGCAGTTTTGTTGTATTTTTGTCACGTCATATTTACAGTAAGATTATCGCATGAGTACAACAAAGAAAATTCCTTCCCCTCTTGTATCCTTTCTCCCCATCGTCCTCTTAATAGGAATGCTGTTTGCCACCATCCGCACTTTCGGCAGTGACGCTTTGAGCGGCGGAAGCCAGATATCCCTGCTCACCACCACAGCCGTTTGCGTCTTTATAGGCGTAACTTTCTACCGGATTCCCTGGAGAGATTACGAAATAGCCATTACCAACAATGTGGCGGGAGTGACTTCCGCCATTATCATACTGCTGATTATCGGTGCGCTGAGCGGCGCATGGATGATTAGCGGAGTAGTCCCTACTCTCATATACTACGGAATGCAGATTATACATCCGGACTTTTTCCTCACCTCTACCTGCGTTATCTGCGCATTGGTGTCCATCATGACGGGAAGTTCGTGGACCACCATCGCCACTATCGGCATCGCCCTCCTGGGAATAGGCAAGGCGCAAGGGTTTGAAGAGGGCTGGATTGCAGGTGCCATTATTTCGGGAGCGTATTTCGGCGATAAAATATCGCCGCTGTCGGATACAACGGTACTTGCCGCATCCGTCACGGACACTCCGCTGTTCCGCCATATCCGCTACATGATGATTACCACCATTCCGTCGCTCGTCATTACGCTGGTTATCTTTACGGTAATGGGATTTGCCTGCGAAACCAGCGGTACGGAGCAGATAGCCGAGTTTACCGCATCGCTGAATGCCAGATTCCACATTACACCGTGGCTGCTGATTGTTCCGGTGGTTACGGGAATATTGATTGCACGCAAAGTACCCTCTATCATCACCCTGTTTCTATCCACGCTTCTGGCTGCAACTTTCGCTATTATATTTCAGCCCGAACTGCTGCACGAGATTTCCGGAAACAATGATTTGTTTGAAGGGACAATGATGAGCCTGTACGGCAGTACCAGCCTGCAAAGTGACAGTGCCATGCTGACTGAGCTGATTGCCACACGGGGCATGGCAGGAATGATGAACACGATATGGCTCATTATCTGCGCCATGTGTTTCGGTGGAGCAATGACGGCAAGCGGTATGCTGGGAAGCATCACTTCCGTATTCGTCCGGTTCATGAAGAATACGGTCAGTGTGGTAGCATCCACCGTCGGTTCGGGAATATTTCTCAATCTTGCCACAGCCGACCAATACATCAGCATCATCCTTACCGGAAACATGTTCAGCAACATTTACGAGAAGAAAGGATACGAAAGCCGCCTACTGAGCCGCACCACGGAAGATGCCGTTACCGTAACCTCTGCCCTCATCCCGTGGAACACGTGCGGAATGACTCAGGCCACCATTCTGAGCGTACCCACACTGACCTATCTTCCTTATTGTTTCTTCAACCTCATCAGCCCGCTGATGAGCATACTCGTTGCGGCAATCGGATATAAGATAGTGAGAAGGAAATAACTTCATAGCCCCGCCGCCAACTCCTTAAATCTCATAAAATTAAAAAAGAGAGTGAACAATCGCGGATGGGCATTGTTCTTGCAATAAACTTATAACGAACAATATAATTTAAACCTAAACAAAAATTAAGTATGAAAAAGTTTATTGCATTAGCAGCATTAGTATTGATGAGCATGGTGACAACCACCGTGTATGCACAAGAGAGTAACGCACAACGCCGTGCAGACCGCAAAGCCCAAAGAGACGCAGAGCGCGCACGCCTGAAAGCGGAACAGCAGGCAGCCGACGCGGTCTCCTACGATGATGCCGTAGCAGCGCTGAAAGCACAGAAGTTTGTATTGGAAGCCAATCAGGTAATGTTCCGCAACGGGCAGACGGCTTTCGTCACTTCCAACACAAACTTCGTATTGGTAAATCAGGCACGCGGTACGGTACAGGTGGCTTTCAACACGGTTTATCCCGGTCCTAACGGTATCGGCGGCGTAACAGTGGACGGGACGGTATCGGACATGAAAATGTCTACCGACAAACGCGGCAACATCAACTGCAATTTCAGCATCCAGGGTATCGGCATCTCCGCACAGATATTCCTTACGCTGACCAACGGCGGTAATAATGCAACCGTTACCATCAGCCCGAACTTCAACTCCAATACTATGACTTTAAGTGGCAGCCTGCTGCCGTTGAACCAATCGAATATCTTTAAGGGACGTTCCTGGTAGGCCTATTACAATATATATATATTCCCAACTCCGCTGCAAGTCGCTTAAAAAGTGTACATTTGCAGCGGAGTTTTATATATTTATTCATCATGAGAGAATTTATCATCGCGGACAATCAAGATATAACCAAAGCAGGCATGATGTTTCTGTTGAGCAAACAGAAAGACACCGCCTTGCTGCTGGAAGCCGACAATAAAGCGGAGCTTATACAACAGCTACGGTTACATCCCGAAGCGGTGGTTATATTGGACTATACACTGTTTGACTTTACCGGCGCCGATGAACTGATTGTATTGCACGAACGCTTCAAAACAGCGGACTGGTTACTGTTTTCCGACGAACTGAGCGTCGGCTTTCTGCGACAAGTATTGTTCAGCAGCATGGCATTCGGAGTAGTGCTGAAGGACAATTCCAAAGAAGAGATACTCACAGCACTGCAATGCGCTTCACGTAAGGAACGCTTTATATGTAATCACGTCAGCAACTTATTACTCTCGGGAAATAACCAGTCGGCTGCTCCCCACCCCACTCTGCAAAACGCTCTGCTGACGCCTGCCGAAAGAAGTATTCTGAAAGAGATTGCATTAGGAAAAACGACCAAAGAAATAGCAGCCGAAAGAAACCTCAGTTTCCATACCGTGAACAGCCACCGGAAAAATATCTTCAGAAAACTGAATGTGAACAATGCCCACGAAGCTACGAAATATGCTATGAAAGCGGGTATTGTGGATTTGGTGGAGTACTATATCTGATTTCCCCGCTTCCGATGCAAAGCTTGGCAGCCTCATCATATACAACGCCAAACTGACCGGGAGCTATGCCCTGCAACTTCTCATCTGAAACAATACGATAGCCTGTTTCGTCCTGCCACAGCCTGCCGCCGATAAATCCGGGAGCATGGCGTATCTTGAACGTAACCGGAATCTCATCTTTAATGCCTTCCCACGGATTTTCCGTAATAAAATGAAAATCCTGCATACTGAACTCATGTCCGTATTGCAGTTCCGTATCATATCCGTGCGACACATAAATTACATTCTCGTCCGTATCTTTACGAACCACAAACCAAGGTCCGCCACTCAAGCCCAAGCCTTTACGCTGACCGATAGTATGAAACCAATAACCGCGATGCGTACCCAGTATCTTTCCCGTTTCCAACTCAACAATCCGGCCTTCCTTTTCTCCGAGGAAACGACGGACAAAGTCATTATAATTAATCCGTCCCAAGAAACAGATTCCTTGACTGTCTCGTCTTCGGGCACTGGGCAACTGAGCTTTCAAAGCAATATCGCGCACTTCCTGTTTCATCAGTCCGCCCAACGGGAACATCAGTTTGGACACTTGCAGGTAGTCTATCTGCGCAAGAAAGTCCGTCTGGTCTTTTACGGGGTCGAGGGCTGTTCCCAGCCAGGTCTTTCCATTCTGCAGAACGGTAGTAGCATAATGTCCGGTTGCCGTAAAGTCGAAGTGCCTGCCGACCTGCTGTTCAAAGCAACCGAATTTAATCAGTTTGTTGCACATCACATCCGGATTCGGAGTGAACCCGCGGCTAACTTTTTCAATAGCATAAGCGGCTACATTATCCCAGTACTCCCGATGTAAATCGACAACTTCCAGCGAAAGGCCGTAACGGCGCGCTACGGCAGAAGCCATCTCCAGGTCTTCCTCTGCCGAACAGTCCATATACTCGGCATCATCCTTTCCTATCTTTATATAAAACAGAGAGGGACGGTGACCTTGCTCACAAAGGAGATGTACGACAACCGAACTGTCAACACCCCCGGATAATAAAACGGCAATATTCATATTAATAATGTATCTAACATTTCATCCGACGAACAAATGGTTTCATCGGACGAAATGCTCTTTTATTCCGGACTTAAATTTTCTCCAACGCTTGGGACAAATCATCCAACAAGTCATCTATATGCTCCGTCCCTACTGAAAGGCGTACCGTTCCCGGCTTGATGCCCTGCTCTGCCAATTCCTGTTCATTCAATTGCGAATGGGTGGTAGTAGCGGGATGTATGACAAGCGACTTTACATCTGCCACATTTGCCAATAATGAGAATATCTGCAAGTTGTCAATAAATGTCTGAGCTTCCTTCTCTCCACCCCTTACCTCAAAGGTAAAGATGGAACCTGCTCCTTTCGGGAAATACTTCCGGTATAACGCATGGTCCGGATGATTTGGTAAAGACGGGTGGTTCACAGCCGCCACTTTAGGATGATTCTTCAAAAACTCCACCACTCTCAGCGCATTCTCCACATGGCGTTCCACACGCAAAGAGAGTGTTTCCAAACCCTGCAAAAGAACAAAGGCATTGAAAGGACTGATGGCAGCTCCGGTATCGCGCAACAAAACGGCACGGATACGGACCGCATATGCAGCCGCACCTGCCGCATCGGTAAAGCGCACGCCATGATAGCTCGGATCGGGTTCGGTCAGTTGCGGAAATTTACCGGAAGCCACCCAATCGAACTTGCCGCCATCTACAATAACACCGCCTAAAGAAGTACCATGCCCGCCAATAAATTTTGTGGCGGAATGTATCACAATATCAGCGCCATGTTCGATAGGGCGAATCAGATAAGGAGTACCGAAGGTGTTGTCGATAATCAAAGGGATTTTATGACGATGAGCGATTTCGGCAACAGCACCAATATCAATAACATTGGAGTTAGGATTTCCCAATGTCTCGATAAACACGGCCTTTGTATTCTCCTGAATAGCTTTCTCGAAGTTGGATAAATCGCTCGGATCAACAAAGGTGGTCGTGACACCGTAAGCCGATAATGTATGCGCCAGCAGATTGTATGTTCCGCCATAAATGGTTTTGGCGGCTACGATGTGGTCACCTGCACGCGTAATATTCTCGAAAGCATAGGTCACAGCCGCTGCACCGGAAGCAACCGCCAGCCCTGCAACACCGCCTTCAAGGGCGGCAACACGTTGCTCGAATACTCCTTGTGTGGGATTCGTCAGTCTGCCGTAGATGTTCCCCGGCTCTTGCAACGCAAAGCGGGCGGCTGCATGTGCCGAATTGCGGAATACGTACGAAGTAGTCTGATAAATAGGTACGGCACGCGCATCTGTAGCGGGATCGGGCTGTTCTTGTCCTGCATGAAGTTGCAGTGTCTCAAAATGTAAATTCTTTGTGTCCATTGTCAGTTGTATTTATGAGAGGATAAAAGCCTGTTTCCAATCCTCCCCGATTTATACTCGGATGTTGCAAAGATAGAGGGATAAAACCAAGCAAGCTATGACATACAATAGGGAATTTTATACCATATTTGTGGTAGATACAAGAAGTATTCGCTATTTTTGCGGACGAAAACCAAATGATATAGAGACTGATGAAGATAAGGAAGCTGTTATATTTTCCCTTACTGGGACTCCTTGCACTGACAAGCCTGTTTTCCTGCGGAGAAGACCGTTGGAAAGAATACTATCCGCTGACAGGGCGCGACCTGTGGATGGACAGCCTGATGCGGGAAGTCTACTTATGGTACGAGGATATTCCGGCTGCCAACAGTCTGAACTATTTTCAGGCTCCGGACGCTTTCTTAAAAAGTATCTTATCAAAAAACGATAAAGGTTTTTCCACCGTCGATTCAATAATGGATACGCCGTTGCCAAGTTATGGTTTTGACTACACATTATATAAAGTGGCTACCAGCGACACAACCTATACTGCCCTCGTGTCATACGTGGCAAAGAACTCTCCCGCCGAGGATGCCGGACTGGAACGCGGCAACTGGATAATGCTTGTCGACGGCGACTCCATCACCAAAAAGACGGAAGAAAGGCTTATAGATGGCGGTGCACGAACATTGCGCATCGGAAAGTATGTGATAGTAAAAGAGGAGAACAACGGCGGCACAGAGGGGGATACGGAAAACGGAGAGAACGAAGAAGAAGATAAAGAGGTAGGAATCATACAGGAAACAGGAGATGTTGCACTCCCGGCAGTCCGTCCGGTAACGGAGAGCGCCATCTATGACACAAATTTTATACAACTGGAAGGCACTGATTACAAGATAGCCTATCTGGCATACAACTCTTTCACTGCCGGCACTGCGGAACAGAATGAGAAGTACAACAATGAGTTACGTGCTTTCTCCCAAGAATGCAAGCAACGCGGCATTAATAATCTTGTACTCGACTTCCGCTATAATTCCGGTGGAGAAATGGAATGCGTGCAACTTCTCGCAGATATCCTTGTACCTGCCGATAAATTGGAAAGCCCTTTTGCTTTCTTGCAATATAATGATAAGCAAAGCGCCCAAAACCGTGACCTGATATTGGACTCCCAACTCTTGCAAGGCGGAGTCAATCTGAATCTGCCCATCGTTTATATCATCACAAGCGGAACCACTGCCGGTGCAGCGGAAATGCTTATTAACTGCCTGAAACCCTATATGAAGGTAGTGCTCATCGGACAGACAACCAAAGGAGAATACGTGGCTACGGAAACTTTCATCAATCCCAAATACCCCTGGGCGGTACGTCCGGTCGTATGCGAAGTATTCAACTCCAACGGAGAAGCGGATTATAGCGCAGGCTTTAAGCCGGATATCGCTATCAACGAAACATCCTACCTGCAATATTATCTGCCCTTAGGCGAGCCTGACGAAATTTTGCTCCATACAGCCCTGCAAGTCATAGCTGGAATTGTCGAGTTGCCGACCCCAAAAACAAGCACTGCCATAGTCCGGAGTTTCACCACTCAAAAGAACCTGCGCAAGGGGTTGATTGTCAAATAGCAGAAACAATGAATTAAACAACGGAAATAATGAGAAAAATAGTCTTTGCATTGTCAGTTGTACTCACAGTAATGACAGCTTGTGAAGACAATAATGACTCTACCGTCAACGGAAACCGCTCTACCGTACCCTTTTCCAAAATTCAATTATCGGAAAAAAGTACCTATGAAGCGGGAGTACCTACAGTAACCACCACTCAAACCTACTCATACAGTCAGGGACAATTGACCGGATTCACTATCGTACAAAGTTATTCGGTTCAAGGCGAACCGATGTGCATTGAAAACGCAGCATCAGTAACTTATAGTGAACATCAGGCTGTAGTAACGGATAATTTCGGCAATGTGTCAGTCTATACCCTGGACGACAAAGGATACGCCACCTCATGTACACGACAGGAAAACGGTACAATCCGCACCTATACTTTCTCGTATTTCACCGCTCCGGAAGGTAAATATTACCTGAAAAACATAACCGAAAGCATCAATGACGGCGTATACGCATCCATCGACATAGACTACGGCAACTATCAGGCATTGCGCATCCTGCAAAAGACAGATGCTTACGGGCAGGCATATACGGCTACCACTCCGGCAAATGACGGAATAAATAATTTATCAGGAGTTCCCTGCCTGTTTCTCGCCGAATTATATCCGCTTTCGCTACATACAGCCGCTCTATACGGGAAATTCCTGAGAGAGCCGTTTCCTATTTTAATAGACCGGATTATCCCTGATGGAAATAAAGAGGTCACCAATTATATCTTCTCTTTTGACAAACGCAATCTCATGACTTCCTGCAAAGAAGTCATAAACAGTTACGGCACGGATTATACCCGTACCGTAAGCTATGTAATTGAATAATCATCTGCTAAAGAATTTGCAGAAAAACAGAATGTGATAATCTATGGAATTATTCCAATACGTACCGGTATGACCGCCGGGACGTGTTATAAAATCGTGGTCTATTTTGCACTCCAGCAACCTTTTGTGCAGGTTCCTGTTCACATCAAGGAAGAAATCGCTTTCACCGCAATCGACAATCAGAGCCAAATCGCCGTTCTTTAGTTTATCAACCTGATTGATTACCGTATGACTATCCCATACCGCTTCATTGGCGGCAAGCTCGCCCAACTGCTTCTTCATTTCCCAATTATCAGGAAACGGACGGATATCCACTCCGCCACTCATACTTCCCGCCGCACCGAATATGTCGCTGTGGCGGATGGCATTCCACAACGCACCGTGTCCACCCATACTCAAACCGCTGATGGCACGCGCACTCTTCTTGGGAATCGTAGCATAATGCTCATCCGTATACTTCACCAGTTCCGAAGAGATGAAAGTTTCATAACGATAAGCGGAATTCCGGGGACTGTCCCAATACCAACTGTTCTTACCATCGGGACATGCAAATATTACGCCTTTTTCATCAGCAATCCGAGGCAGCTCCGGTTTGACACCAATCCACGTACGTGCGTTACCTCCATAACCATGCAACAGATAGATTACCGGACAAGCTTGCGGATTTCCGGCAACAGCCTTATCCGGAAGAATATAAACCACCTTTACCTCCCTGTTCATCGAAGGACTTTTTACAAACACAGTATCTACACGTGCGGCATGTACACTTAAAGCCAGCACTTGCAATAAGAATACGAACAGATAAAGTTTGTTTTTCATGCTATTTTGTTTAATCTTCTTAAGGAACGGCAATATTAATAATAAATATCCGAAAAACATTATCTTTGTACACAAACAATTTGTAATCCAAACATGGAATTTATCATTATTCTATTTCTACTTATCCTGAACGGCATCTTTGCCATGTACGAAATTGCATTAGTATCTTCAAGTAAAGCACGCTTAGAGACTCTTGTAAGCAAAGGAAACAAAAGTGCAAAAGGGGTTTTGAAACAACTGGAAGAGCCCGAAAAATTTCTATCTACCATTCAAATTGG
>ULXI01073423.1_pt1 | contig 21702 bp, 15 predicted proteins | sample 1961181 | NCBI WGS metagenome assembly ULXI01 (sample SAMEA4835835, study PRJEB28245) | human gut metagenome | biome: gut microbiome; material: fecal sample | place: Denmark | collected 2008 | reverse complement strand
AGCAGGAAAATTGAAATGCCGTATGTAGACAGAATGCAGAAAATGTAGTAAGAAATAGATAAATGCAGTCAAAACAGGCAGATGAAATGTATACAGAGTGTAAACATAAAGAAGGACAGCACATGTATACTTCATAAATGGTACCATTGTACGCTCATTGGCACCAAATTTTCCTGCTCACACAAGAGAACAGGAGGAGAAGGATTGAGCGCAAAGGACTCAATGGCAAAGGAATACTTTGCAGACAATGCCAGGTTTGCGGATCTGTGCAACAATATACTGTATGGAGGAAGAGAGGTCATTCGGCCGGAAAACCTTAAGGAAAGGGACACCACGGAGGTACTGACCGCGCTAGGGCTTGATAAAAAGACCATAGCGATGCAGAAGCTGAGGGATATCTTCAAAAATGCCAGCATCAAATATACCGGCAAATCATATGTCGTACTGATAGGAGTAGAAAATCAGTCGGATATACACTATGCCATACCTGTAAAAAACATGTTTTATGATGTGATGGCATACGGCAATCAGGTAAAGGAAACAGCCAAAAAGCACCGAAAGGATAAGGATACTACAACATCAGATGAATTTCTCTCGGGATTTACGAAAGAGGATAAGCTGATTCCTGTAATTACGATTACAGTGTATCTCGGAACAAAAGAATGGGATGGCCCAAGGAAGCTGTCAGATATGTTTGGTGATGTGGACGAGGAGCTTCGGCCATTCATACCGGATTACAGGATTAATCTGCTGGCACCGAGGGAGATAACAGATTTTACAGGATTCAGGACATCCATCAGGCAACTTTTTGAAGTATTGAAGAATGCGTATGATAAGGAAAAAATGCAGGAAGTGCTGCAGAATGACGAAAAGTTTAGCAGGGTGGACAGAGAGACAGTCGAGGCAATCAACCTGTTTGCAGGAACGGATATAGACATAGATGAGAAAGAAGAGGTGATTGATATGTGTAAGGCATGGGAAGAACAGAAAAATGAAGGCAGAGAATTAGGGGAAAGACAAAAGATAATCTCTCTGATTGTAAAAAAGTTGCAAAAGAACAAGAGTGTGGCAGAGATAGCAGATGACCTGGAAGAAAAAGAGGAGGTTATCGCTCCAATTTACGAAGCTGCATTGTCCATGAAGCCGGATTATGATGTTGAGAAAATCTATGAGCTTCTTGAGAAAAATAAGAAGCTGGCATAGCAACTGCAGGCATTAGCAGTAAGGCGTGGGAAGAACAGAAAAATGAAGGCAGAGAAGAAGGCAGAATTCGTCAGGCAAAAGTAACTGCTTTAAAACTTCAGAAAAAAGGTCACTCAATAGAAGATATAGCTGAATGTGTGGATTTTGATGAGGAAACTGTAAAAAAATGGCTTGTGAGCTAATATTGTAGTGAAATGTAAATTAGAGGAAGCAATCTTTGGGCGAGAACGCGGAGGTTGCTTCCTCTTTTGTTGAGATAATTGCAGGCATTGGCAATAGGACGGGGCTTCATCGCTTACAAAATAGGGGGATTATGTAAAAGTAAATTGGTTATAACAGATGCACAACTGCCTTGATTGTGGTAAAATATTGAAATAAAGTTTCACGCAAGAAGGTGATCACCATGAAACAACACAGGTTTTTAAAAATAACAATTTCACTCATTCTCCTCATTGCGCTTATCACGGCTGCGAGCATCTTTTTGTCATACAATGTTTTGACGGTCAGGACCTTTTCGTATGAGACGGACAAGGCTGTGGACCCGGTGCGGGCGGTAGTGATTTCGGATCTGCATGAGCACGAGTTTGGAAAGGATAATGTGAAGCTGGTGGAGAAGATTCGGGAGCAGGAGCCGGATATTATTTTGATGGTGGGGGATTTTGTGAATCAGGATTCGACGGAGTCGACGGTTGCGGTGAAGCTGGTGGAGCAACTTAGTAAGCTGGCGCCGGTGTGCTATTCACTTGGCAATCATGAGGAGTCTTATATGGCGAAGACGGACTGGAATTTTCCGGCAGAGATTGAGAAGGCGGGAGCACATTTTCTGGATAAGGAGTATGTAGATATGGATATTCGCGGGACGAAGCTGCGGATTGGGGGGATGTTTTCCTATGCATTTGGAGCGGATGGAAAGGATTCGGCGGCTGCGGCACCGGAGGATGTGAAGAATTTTCTGATGGATTTTCAGGATACGGACCGTTTGAAGATCATGATGGCGCACAGACCGGATTCATTTATATTTGGAGATGCGGCGTCGGTGTGGGATGTGGATCTGGTTGTGAGCGGACATGACCACGGTGGACAGGTAGTCGTGCCATTTGCGGGGGGAGTGTTTGGCGGAGACCAGGGATATTTTCCAAAGTATGTGCATGGCATGTATGAGAAGGAGAGGCTGCATCTGTTCGTGTCGAGTGGGCTTGGAAGCGCCAACGAGCCGTTGCCGAGGGTGAATAATCTGCCGGAGGTGGCTGTGGTGGAGATTGAAAAATCAACTCAAACTTGATGATGCGAAGCAGACATGCTATATTATATAGGAAGAAAGACGAAATATCCTAGAAAGAATGAGGAGAAAAAATGAGAGTAGACGATGGATTTGTATTAAGAGAAATTGCAGGAGATTATGTGATTATCCCAACCGGTAAAACGGTGCTTGATTTTAACGGAATGATAACGGTCAATGAAGTGGGAGTTTCCATCTGGAAGATGTTGCAGGAGGAGACGACATTTGAAAATATAGTGCAGGGTATTTTGGATGAGTATGATGCCGATGAGGAGACCGTGAAGGCGGATGTGCAGGAATTCTTGGACCGCATTAAAGAGGCTGGGATATTGAAATAGGGGTGTATGAGAAAACGAGTCTCAATGTTTATTTTTTAGATGGCTTCGTAGTATGAAAATTACCAAATTATATCAAATTTTTTAGATTATATATAAATAAATCTACAAATTATACAAAATATAACATTTTTGGGATGATTTACCTATTGTATTTTCATCAAAAAAACTTTAGAATATTTTAGAATAAATCTATTGCTAAAACTATGTTTTCACGTAGCAGTAGAAATAACCTATTAATCATACTCAATTTAAAGGGAAGGGAGAGGAAAGTATGAGAAAAAATTTAAGAAACGGTTGCTCGGAATCATCCTTACCATCTTGATGGTAGTTAGCGTGATACCTGTGCAGCAAGTACAGCCCGTAAAAGCGGCAGATACGCAAATTATTTATCTTGAAATATCAGGTGTATCAGGATGGACACAGCCAGGTGTTCACGCGTTAGATGCCAATAATAAGATAGTAAATAATTTGTTTGTGATGGAGAAAGTTGCAGACAGTGGCAATATTTATAAGGCGAATATTGCTGCAAATGCTACAAAGGTAATTTTTACACCAGATAATACATGGAATACAGGAGAAACAAATGCAGTTTCTATTAGAGATGCCAATGCAGATTTAAAAACAACATATCCATGCTATAAAGTTACATCTTTCCAAAAGGGGTCAAAACAATGTTGGAAAGGTCATTGGACAACATACAGTACCGGAGATGAAGTTTTAAAAGAAAGATTTTATGTTTCCACTAATTTGGTCGATTACATCAATGATGCTAGACTTGGAGAAGGAAATAAAACGAGAGGATACAGTGACAACAATCAAGGAACAGTTGTTGATGGCTCAGAAAAAGGAGCAAATGTTTACAGTTATTTAGATGCTGCAATATCGGGAAGCCCATGGTATAATAGTTCTGGTCAAAATTCAAAAGCATGTCAATATACATATCCATTGTACTTTGGTAACATGTTCGATACCAAAAATAGATATGGACGCATGTTAAATGGAAATTGGTATGGACTTAATAACTTTAGTGTGGGTGCCAATGTGGCTTTAGAAGAAAAAACCACAACTGAGGGAAAGTGCTTTTATGGAGCAGCAGCACAAGGTTTAGTAGGTGATAAACTGGTTGATGGGAAAATGGTAGATCCGGAGGATTCAAATGTTGTTCTGCCTTATTTCTCTGGGGAAGCGATTCATCCATATAAAAATGGTAGTGAAATTGATAACAACAAGAACTTATCTGAATATTACAATGGTTTACAGTTCCCATTCAAGCAGACAAAGGATAAAAATGGCGTAATTACATACTCTTATGATTCGGGAAAGGATTATGCTGTATATTATAATTTTGAAAAGAATTGTTTCTATGAAAGTCCGGAGCATATTAAAAATGAAACAACAAATGATGGTACAGCACCAGAAGATGGATTCTATCCATTGAACAAACCAGGAGATCCTCGTAAAGCTGTAAATATGGGATTTGGTACTGAATTTACGATTCCATTTACATTATCAAAAGATGGAAAAATCAATGGTCAGGACATAACATTTAACTTCACTGGTGATGATGATGTGTGGGTATTTATTGATGACTACCTTGTTTTAGACATGGGTGGTGCACATAGAATGGCAAGCGGAACAATTGACTTCGCAGAGAAAAATGTAACAGTTGAAAGCGCATTTACACCAGATAAGTCCACAACGGCTGCTTGGAAAGATGGAGCTACTCGTGCAAATCAGACATCAGAGAAAAGAACAAAGAAATTTACACAAATTAAGACAGAGGGTAAAAACACTTTTGAAGATATCATGGCAGATGATTCAAAAGTACATACACTGAAGGTGTTCTACATGGAACGTGGTATGTTCGATTCCAATATGTCTGTAAGCTTTAACTTTTCACCTATTCCATCAGGTTTAACACTTAGTAAAGACGTTGACACTAAACCAGTAAATGATGGATTAAAGTCAGTTGTAGAGACAAAAGATAATTTTGATTTTACAGTTAAAGATAATGATACTACAAGAACAGAATACACTTATGAAAAAGACTATAATGGTACAGGTACAGAAAGAAATACTACAACAGACGGAGTTGTAGAAGGACTTGCTGATAATGTATACGCAAAGAACTTTGAATACACAGAAGCAGATGACAATGGTAATAAAGGCTTAATAATTGGTACAGGCTTTACAATTACAGAGACAGAAAATTCCAATTATAATACTAGATGGTTTGTTACGGATATTTCAACTGGAAAAACCACAAATAGAGGAGATGGACTGGTTTCAACCTTCAAATTAGGAGATGTTTCATCAGGTTTGACAAAAGTAAATTACAACGTTAACTTTGTAAATACACCAAAGGTAGGTACTGTGAATATAACCAAGGCATGGGATGGTGATGTTCCGGATACACTGAAAAATACAGAGTTCCCATTCAAGGTGGAAGTTGACTTGGATGGTGAAGCTGATGAATATGGATATTCGGCATATCCTTTGGAATATACTGTAGATGGAAATGAATATGTAACCGACGCAAATGGTAACTTTACATTAAAGAGTGGTCAGACAGCTGCTTTTGAAGGTATTCCGACAGGAGCAAAAGTTAAAGTAACAGAAACAAAAACTACTGATGGAAAGTCATGGGTAGTAAGTGGACAAGAATTCAAAGAAAGTGCTGCAGTTACAGATGGTTCTAATGAAATTTTAACGATTACCAATGCCACCATGACTATACCTTCGGATAAAGTGATTTATGTTGAAGCAGGAAAAGATACATTTTATAAACCAGCTAATGTTGAAACAGGCTATACTGTTTCTAACACGTCCGATGGACTGACTTATACAGATAAAGGTTTCAATGGTGCAGAGCCAAACAAATCATACACAGCTAACTATACAGGATCTAACAGTGATGGAGCAATAGTAAATGGTACGATTACTGTACTTACATATCAGGCGACCGATAAGGTTTATGTATTTGATTACGGTTTAGAGTCAAACATTGCAGAAACGAATGCAAATGGGGATGGCTTATTCCAGGGCGGTAAATTCTACAATGAAGAAGCTAAAGGTGATATGGCTACATCTGCTAAATTAGGAACAATCACTCCAGCAAAAGAAAATACACAAACTACAATTAGCAGCGGTTCTAATATTGCAATTGATAGCGTTGGAAAAGCAGATGGCGCAGTAACATTCAAGCCAATTGCATTCATGGATAAGGTTGAGAATTACAAATATACAGCAAATATTGCTAAGGTGAGTACAGAATTGGATGATACTAACCCAGAAACTGGTACAACAGTACATGGTACAATCAAGACAATGCCGGCAAACGTTGTTTACTATGAAGATAACTTCAATGCAACCAATGAAAATGATGACAGCAGTGTAAAGATTGTATACACAAACTCAGGCTCAAAGCCAACAAATGACCCAACATATTCACAGAGTAATGACCAGAGTGAAAATTACGGACATGACAAGGCTTACAATGGTGACTTGGAAGAAAGTGGAAATAGTGCTACGGAAATGAATAATGGAGATGGAGCATATTTCACTTTCACAGGAGACGGATTTGACATTGTATCCAGAACAAATGAGAATACAGCAGGTCTTATCGCATATGTATACAATGGAAAGAAAGATGCAGAATACTTCAGAAATCCTGAAGTATTTAAAGCAGGAACCAAAGATTTGGTAAAATCAATTCCTGTTGATACGTTCTATAGTAATGGTGACCTGTATCAGGTACCGGTTATCAGCACTACATTACAACAAAGAGGAACCTATACAGTATATCTGAAAGCACTGAAAACTTACACAGGACAGTCGGTCATCTATATTGATGGTGTACGAATCTATAATCCACTGGCAGACAAGAGTGCTTATCTTGAGACAGAGAAGAATACAAAAGTGCAGGAACTGAGAGGAATGTTATTAGGAAGTAGTCCGTCAATCAATCTTGTAACGCCAGATGGAAATAATGGATTCCTGATTGACGGTGGTTCAACAGCAGTAGAGCAGTATCTTCCAGAGAAGCCAGAGATTGGTGCATATTTAGGTGCAGAAACATTAGCAGATGTCATGAAAGCAGGACCAAATAATGAACTGTATCTGCCAATTGATAATGGTGTGGCATTTAAGGTTTCTACACCTGTAGGCGATGCAGACTGGACACTTCAGGTTGGAGCAAAATCAGTATCAGCAGATACAAGTACAGAATCAGATGCAGTTGTAGCAGACAAGGCATTTACGGTTTATGTAAAACCGGATGATGTAAAAGAGACAAAATATCAGGAAGTAAAAAATTATACTATCAACACATCAACAGATATGTATTATGATATTGATCTGAAAGAAGTAATTAAAGCACAAGGATGGACAGCAGACAGCTACGATGTAATTGTGTTGAATACAACGGTAGATTATAACAATTATGATATTATATCTCTGACAAATATCAAGTGTGCAGCAGATATGACACTGAGCAAACCAAGCCAGCTGACAAGGATGGGATATAATCTGGCAGGAAGAAATGTTCTGACAGGAAATGATGAGGCAGTCTTGAGCGCTAAATTCGGAGTTACAAATGTAACAAGAGGATAATATGCAAGTATGACAGTTGTCACCAAAAAAGAGGCAACAGATGTACAGGTTACAGATCCTACAGGAGCAGTTGTAACATCCTTTACGAAAAAGACAAGTTCTATTGATGCAGATGGAAACAAAGAGTGGAAATTAACATTTAAAGTTATTAAGCAAAGAGGTGAGGCAAAATACAGTGTGGATGCTGTAGTGAACGGCTCATTGACCAATATGCCATATTCAACATCTATCATGGTTAGATAGAAAAGTAGTTGAATATGAATAATTTGGAAAGGAGATAGGAAATGAAAAAACAATACAGAAAACCTGAAATTGCTATAGAAGATTTTGTGCTTAACCAGTTTATTGCTGGTTCATGTACAGTGAAAACAAATCTAAGAGACACTTGTTATTCAGCTAATTATGATGAATGGAGTAAAGAACTTGATCCATTTACATTAGCTGCGATTAAAGCAGGACAGTTTATAGAGAAGCTTTCGTGTACAGTGAACGCAGATGATGATAATGACACAATATGCTATCATACACAGGGTAGTCCTTTGTTCCAGTCATAGCAAATAAAGATAAAACGGAGTTATGTATAAATGCATAGCTCCTTTTTTGATGAAAGGATAAGAATGTATCGTTATTATTTTAAATTGGCAAATTTGGTTATTCAGATAAATGCTCCGTTTGTTATCGAAAAATTCTATGAAATGGAAATTTATCGTATTGAATATGCAGAGAAAATCAATGCTCAGTATACAATAGAAATGTTTCCAGAAAATTGGAAAATAGAAGGAAAGTTATTGTTCGATGATAGAAAGTCTAAAATATACGAGACGAAGGAAACGATTCAAAGATATTTTTTTTGGAGCGTACATACAGAAAAAAAATATGTGATGCTTTCTTATAGTAAAAAGGATTTTTCACTTTTTAAGATATATTTACAAAAAGAGTACAAGGATGAATTGTTAAGAGAATTCCATATTTCAGGAATGTTGGCAATGGAGCTTGTTTTCATAATAAATCAGGGATTTCAACTTCATGCATCTGTGATAAATTGGAAAGACAAAGGAATATTATTTTCTGCACCATCGGGAACTGGAAAATCTACGCAAGCCGATTTGTGGAAAAAATATGAAGGAGCAAAAGTAATAAACGGCGACAGGGCCTTAATTAGAAAAGAAAAAGGAGAGTTTACGGTTTATGGTTCTCCATATGCTGGTACATCGAAAATATATACAAATTTCTCAGCTCCAATCAAAGCGATTGTTATCTTGGATCAAGGTAAAGAGAATAAAATTAAAAGGTTGGGAGTAAAAGATGCATTTGTGAGATTGTATAGCGAGTCAACAGTAAATGCATGGAATCAGGAATACGTCATTCGATTTCTGGATTTATTACAGGATTTGATTGAAAATGTGCCCGTTTACCATCTCTCCTGTCGCCCGGATCAGGACGCAGTAAATACGGTGAAAAACGAAATTTTAAAAGAGTTATAAGATAACAATAAAACAAAGAATGCAGATTAGTGAGGGTGGAGTGCACTCTCACTATTCTAGGTTTAAGGAGATTTTGAGGGATAGGTTGTAATTTATTGGAAGATAGTTTATAGTAAAAGATAAAAAGATGAGAAAATGGAGGGCACTATGAAACAGAAAAAGAAATTAGGGATTATAATTGCTGTTGCAATAGCTATAATAGTGGTGGGAGTTGTAATACTTTTTGCATTAAAGGCAAATAAGAGTTCTTCACAGAAAGAAACAAAAGAAACCAACGAATATGAAATTGTAAAACCTGGAAAGGATACTTTGGATGTTAGTAAGATTCAAGGTTATTCAGCTAAAGTAGGAGACTCTGACAAAAACGATAATTCTAAGGAAACTGAAAAAGCAGAGCAAATCGTTCTTTCCGATTCGAACCTCACGGTTGAGTCCATCGGTGCTTATTCCGGTTCTTTTATAGAAGATGGAAGTGACGAGGCGACAAAGAACGTAACAGCGATGCTGATTACGAACAATTCTGACCAGATGCTTCAGGTTGCACTGATTGATTTTCAGGTAAATAGCAATGAGACGGCGAGTTTTAAGGTGACGAATCTTCCGGCAGGAACTTCTACGCTGGTACTTGAGAGCAATAAGCGGGAGTTTTCAGATAATGATACTTATACATATGGCAATGCGGCTACGGGATATATGGATCAGCCGACGCTCGAAGAGGATAAAGTAGAGTTAAAGACAGAGAATGGAAAGATTACACTGAAGAATAAGACGGATAAAGAGCTTAAGACCGTTTATGTATATTATAAGTATATGCAGATTGGCGGTGCTTATCTTGGAGGAATTACTTACCGTACACCATTTGAAAATGTGGGCGCAGGCAAGGAAGCAGAGGCAGTTGCGGCACATTTTAATCCGGACAGCAGTCAGATTATGGGAGTACAGATACTTGAGAATTAAAATAGATTGGGGAATAAGTTCATGAAGAAACAACAAGCACCAATGCAGGCACAGCTTAGAAAATATCTGTATCAGAAGGCGGCACACAATAAAGTGCCGCTTTCCGGTACATTTGAATTGACACCGAGATGCAATATGAATTGCAGGATGTGTTACATTCGAATGAGTGAAGCAGAGATGCGGGCGAGGGGAAGAGAGTATACAGCAGAAGAATGGATTGAGATGGGAAAAGCCTGTGCAAAAGAGGGAATGCTCTTCTTGCTGCTGACTGGCGGGGAACCATTTCTTAGAAAAGATTTTAGACAGATTTATACAGAGTTAAAGAAGCTGGGGTTACTCATCTCGATTAATACGAATGCGACATTGATTGATGAGGAGACCGTGGAGTGGTTAAAGAAAGATCCGCCGATGAAGGTGAATGTGACACTTTATGGTGGTGGAAATGAGACTTATCAGAAGCTGTGTGGACATCCGACCGGATATGATGCAGCTACGAAGGCGATTGATCTGATGCACGATGCGGGCATTTTTGTGAATATCAATGCGAGCTTTACGAAGTACAATCTGGATGATATGGAGGATATCTTTGCATTTGGTAAGAGCAGGGAGATTCAGGTGAATGCGGCCACTTATATGTTCCCGCCGGTACGTAGTGCGAAGGACGGCGTGACGGATGATGAGGTGCGTTTTACAGCAGAAGAGGCTGGAAAGGCGAGGGCGAAGGCGGATATGTACCGCCTGTCTAAGGAGGAGTTTGCGATTCGGTTAAAGGCACTCCATGAAGGAAGAGATGACTTTATGGGCGGTGAGGAAGAGTGTGAGCGTACTCCGGATGAGAAGATGGGATGTATGGCGGGACGGTCGTCGTTCTGGATGACATGGGACGGACGAATGACGCCTTGCGGCATGATGAATGAGCCGGTAGCCAGACCATTTGAGATTGGTTTTTCGGATGCATGGAAGTCGATCTGCCGGGCGACGGATGAGATTTTGCTGCCATCGGAATGCAAGAACTGCAAGAAGCGTTTTGCGTGTATGATGTGCGGGGCGCTTACGATTGCGGAAGGTGGCGGATGCAGTTATAAGAAGCCGGAGTATTTGTGCCGGCAGACAGAGGTGTTCCTAGAAGAGATGGAGAAAGAATACCAAAAACAGGAAACAGGGGTATGATGACGAATACACAAAAAGAGCTGTTACAGGCACTTCGGTGCTTTATGCAGGGGGATGAGGAATACCATCTTCCGGAAAGGTTTTCACAGCTAAAGGAGCTGTGTGACCTTGCTGCGATGCATAAGATTTTAGCAATTATATATGAGATGATCCGGAGGGATCCGGTGCTTCTTTTAGAGGAGAATGCGCCACTTGCTGCGAGGTGGAAGAAGAGTGCGATTGCGGAAGTGATGCTGCAGGTGCAAAGGACGGCTGGTTTTCTGGAGCTGTATCAGAAGCTTCAGAAGGAAGGGGTATATCCGCTTGTTGTGAAGGGGCTGATTTGCCGGTCTTTTTATGAAAAGCCGGACTTTCGGATATCAGCGGATGAAGATCTGCTGCTTAGGAAGGAAGAGTTTGAGACATTTGACCGCATTTTGTTAGAGGAAGGATATAAGAGGCAGGAGCTGGATCCTAAGGATCTGCCGTATGAGATTCCATATCTGAATCCGAGAAATCAGGTATATATAGAGCTTCACTTTTCGTTGTTTGCAGAAGGCGAGGGTGCATATGGTCATCTGAATCAGGAATTTGCAGGGGCGTTTGACCGATGCATTTGTGAGCAGATTGAGGGAGTGGATATTAAGACACTTTCGCCGACGGACCATATGTTTTATCTGATCTGCCATAGCTTTAAGCATTTTTTACATAGTGGATTTGGGATCAGACAGGTCTGCGACATGGTGATGATGGCAAAGCATTACACGACGCGGATTGACTGGAGAGAGATTCAGGATAAGCTTGCACAGCTTCGGATGGATACATTTTTCAGTGCTCTGGCAAAGATTGGCAGAGAGTATCTGGGATGCTCCTGGGAGAAGACCGGCTATGTGGATGATACGCAGGAGAGTGTAGACTGTATGCCGCTTCTTGTGGATCTGCTGGAAGGCGGTGTGTATGGCGGGAGCACGATGGAGAGAAGGCACAGCGCGAATATGACGCTGGAAGCCGCTAGGAGAGGCAAAAAGGCGACGGCGTCGTCGGTTTGGTCATCGTTGTTTCCGGGTGTTTCTTATATGAAGGGGCATTATGTGTGGCTCTGTAAGTATCCGTGGCTGCTTCCGGCAGCATGGTTGATGCGGCTGTTTGGATATGCGGCAGACAGGAAGCATACAGAGGATCAGAGTAGTTTAGAGATTGGAAAGAAACGTGTGGAACTTCTTCGGAAGTATCATGTGATAGATTAGGGGACAGATATATGAAGGTGATAGATACAAGAGAATATGTGTCGGTTCTGAAGCAATTGACGGATGAGGGACGGGAAGTCAGCATGCGGATTGCAGGGAATAGTATGGCGCCATTTCTGATTCATGAGCGTGATACGATCTTCTTTCGGAAGCCGGAGGCAAAACTGAAGAAGGGCGATATGGTGTTCTTTAAAAGAAGAAACGGACAGTATATCATGCACAGGATTCACCATGTGAAGCCGGATGGGTATTATATCGTGGGTGATGCGCAGTGTATGATTGAGGGACCGGTTGAAGAAGAGCAGATCTTTGCGGTTGTGACGAAAGTCATAAGAAAGGGAAAGACGATACAGCCGGGGGACTTCTGGTGGGAGTTCTTTCGTCACGTGTGGCTGCATATAGTTCCGGTTCGAAGACCGGTGCTGGCTCTTTATACGAAGTTTCTTTTTAGAGGAGGTAGATCGTGAGAGAGAAAAAGACGCAGTTTGAATCGGTCAGAATATTAAAGAAACGATGGAAAGATGGTACATTTTCGGAGATTTTAGAGGACTGGAGATGGATTCTTGGGTATAGCGCAAGGTATAAGGGAGCGATTCTGTTTTATGTTGTGCTGGGAATCTTAAGTACGTCGTTTGGACTTGCGAGCAGTGTGGCGGGTAAGTATCTGATCGATATCATTACGGGTTATCAGACGAGTAAGCTTGCAGTGCTGTTTCTTGTGATGGTTGGCGGACAGGTGTTCAGTCTGTTGTTTGAGAGCCTGATCAACCGGGTTTCCACGAAGCTTAGTATTGATATTAACAATGATATTCAGGCGGATATTTTTGATAAGATTATTGATGCGGACTGGATGGAGATCAGTAAGTATAGCAATGGAGACATTCTGAATCGTTTTAATGGCGATATTCGTACGATCAGCAGCAATGCCATCAGCTGGCTTCCGACGATTATCATCGCACTTTATAAGCTGGTGGCGACATTTATGGTCATCCTGCATTATGACTGGGTGATGGCTCTGATTGCGCTTGGCAGTGCGCCGTTTCTTCTGCTGCTGTCACGGACGGTGCTGAAGAAGCAGAGGGACTTTAGCCAGAAGGTGCTCGAGACGAGCAGTAAGCTGATGGGATTTGAGGTCGAGACGTTTTATAACTTTGATACGATCAAATCTTTTGGTATTGCGCCGCATTATAGTAAGAAGATGAGATGGTGGCAGAAGCGGTTTCGGGATGACAGCCTGAAGTATAATTATTTTACGATTAAGACGAATGTAGTTCTGCAGGGAATTGGAATGGTCGTGCAGTTTATTGCATTTGGATATTGTCTGTTCCGGTTGTGGACGCATGATATTACATATGGTACGATGACATTGTTTTTGCAGCAGAGAAGCAATCTGTCGGCGGCATTTAATAATCTGGTGACGATTGTTCCGACATTTTTAAACAGTTCAGTATCGGCGCACCGTATTCGTGAGCTTGTGGAGCTTCCGAAGGAAGTACATATTCCAGAGAGTTCAGAACTGGATGCATATGCAGCAGATGGATTTTCCATTTCTTTGCGGGATGTGGATTTTTCTTATGTGAAGGAAGAGCGTGTGATCACAGATTCTTCGTTTGAGGCAAAGCCGGGTGAGATTGTTGCACTGGTGGGTCCTTCCGGAGAGGGTAAGACGACATTAATCCGTATGTTTCTGGGGCTGATTCATCCGCAGAGCGGGCAGGCAGTGATGTCTGCGGCAGGCGGCATGGAAGTGGTACTAAATGCAGAGACGAGACACCTGTTTGCATATGTTCCGCAGGGCAATACGATTCTGTCGGGAACCATCGCAGAGAATCTGCGGATGGTAAAGGAAGATGCGACAGAGGAAGAGATGATAGAAGCATTGGAGATTGCGTGTGCGTGGGACTTTGTGAAGAAGCGTCCGGACACGATAAATAGCAATGTGGGCGAGCGTGGCCGTGGACTGTCGGAAGGGCAGGCACAGAGGCTGTCGATTGCAAGGGCACTCTTAAGAGATGCGCCGGTGCTGCTGTTGGATGAGGCTACTTCCGCACTGGATGTGGAGACGGAGCGCAGGGTGCTTCGCAATATTATGACACAGAAACCAAACAAAACATGTATTGTTACAACGCACAGACCAAGTGTGTTAAATATGTGCAGACGGGTATACCGGGTGATGGATACCAGGGTGACAGAGCTTTCGGAAGAGGAAGCTGCAAAAATGGCAATGGATTTTTAAGGTATAGAGTGGTAAAATGATTGATATACATACGCATATCCTGCCGGGTATGGATGATGGAGCAGTAGATATTTTAGATACGATAGAGATGGCAAGGCTGGCTGCTATGAGCGGGGTAACAGAAATTGTGGCAACACCGCATTTTAATATTCCGGGACTGTATGATAATGCATTTGGAGAGCATTATGTGAATACGTTTAATCAGGCCGCAAGGGCGATTAAGGAAGAGAAGATTCCAATCAGGCTTTTTCCGGGGATGGAGGCATTTTCTACAGAGGATCTGCCACGGCAGATGGCAGATGGAAAGGTGATGACGATCAATCAGAGCCATTATATTCTGATGGAGTTTGCATTTGATGAGGATCCGGACTTTGCAACGAGGCTTCTTGGTAAGGTAAGGGAAGTTGGTGCAAAGCCTGTGATTGCGCATGCGGAGCGTTATTATTTTGTGCAGGATGATCCGCAGATTGTATATCAGTGGAGGAAGAAGGGATATGCCATTCAGGTCAATAAGGGAAGTTTTCTTGGACGGTTTGGTGAGTCGGCAAGGGAGACGTCATACCGCCTGCTTCGTCACCATCTGGTATCGGTTGTGGCAAGTGATGCACACAGCGCGGTGGAGCGGACGCCTTTTTTGATGGATGCGTATGAAGCACTTAGTGAATGTTGTTCAAAGCGGCATCTGGATGTGCTGTTTCGAGACAATCCCGGCAGAATCTGTCAGGATAAGCCGGTACTTGAATTGGAGCCGCTTCCATTTTTACCATATTATTATGATTAAAGGAGTAAACATGATTAGATTGAGAAGAGCCATATGTCTGATATTTGTGTTGGCATGTGCGGTATTCGTTGTATTTTTTATAAAGGTGAAGATGGTGGAAGACCATGTGCCTCCGGTGATTACCTGTAGTGAGGATGAGCTTGTACTCAGTGTCAATGATGATCAGGAAGAGGCACTGATGAAGGGAATTAAGGCTACGGATAACAGGGATGGTGATTTGACGAAGGAAGTTCGTATTTCTTCCATCTCTCATTTTATTTCAGGTAATGAACGCACCGTCACTTATGTCGTTTTTGATAAATCGAACCAGATGGGAACGTTAAAAAGAACGGTGAAATATAGTGATTATACGCCACCACGGATTAAGATGCTTCATGCACCAAGATGTAGCGCGGCAGAAGCGGCGAATACAGACTTTGTATCTTATCTGAGTGCAACAGACTGTCTCGATGGAGACCTGACCAGTCAGGTGAAGCTTTCAATGAATGACAGCCTGTATAATCCGCAGCCGGGAGATTATCCGGTTACGGCACAGGTAAGCAACAGTGCGGGAGATGTCTGTTCGGTATCGTTTGAGATTACGATTACGGATAATGAGGACGAAAGTATAAAGCAATATCCGGCATTATCGGAGTATATTGTTTATACAACTGTTGGAAATATGATAGATCCGATGTGTTATGTGGTCGGACTGGAACAGAATGGGATGGTTACACAGTATAATGAAGATCCCAGTGTTATGGAGTCGATTAGTGTGAATTCGAAGGTGGATTACAATGAGCCTGGAGTATATCCGGTAGAATTTTCGTATACCGGAGATGGAATTCCAACGGCTGTGACAAAGATGTTTGTAGTTGTGGAGGGAAATGAAGATGGAAAATAATCGGGAGAATGCATCCGCACAGACGGAGACAGAATTTGAACCGATTTCATTGGTTTGTGATATTTTAAAAAACTGGTGGGTCATCCTGTTTGGAGCGCTGGCCGGTGCAATGCTTTTTTATGTGGCAAGCAGCATGATATATGTTCCGAATTATCGTACACAGGCAACATTTGTTATCACATCCAGAGAGAATGCCAATGCATACAATAATCTTTCTTCTGCCAATTCGATGGCAGAAACATTCCAGAAGATTCTGGAAAGTACGATTATGAAGAAGACAATCTGTGAAAAATTGGATATGGATAAGCTTGATGCGGATATCAGTGCCAATGTTGTAAAGGGAACGAATATGCTGACCCTTTCTGTTACTGCGCATTCGCCAAAGGATTCGATTGATATTATCAAAACGGTGATGGACAACTACACCAGCATTTCTTATTATACAGTTGGAACGACAGTGCTTGATGTTTTGGAAGATCCGAAGATTCCGTATGCACCGGTCAATCCACCACAGAACGGTGAGATGGCAAAGAAGGGATTCTTCCTGGGAATGGCTGTCTGCATGCTGTTATTTGCCAGCTGGTCTTATATGCATAATACGGTGAAGCAGGAAAGAGAAGTAGAGAAAAAGCTCGATGCCAGAAGTCTTGGAGCGATTAGTTATGAATGGAAGTATAAGACGATAAAGGAATGGATCAAGCACCGGAAGAAGGCAGTTTTGGTGGATAATCCTCTGGCAAGCTTCCGGTTCGTGGAAAGCTTTAAGATGCTTGCGGCCAGGGTGGAATACCATATGTCAAAGATCAACGGTAAGATCCTGGTAGTTACGAGTGTCTGTGAGAATGAAGGAAAGTCATCCGTGGCAGGGAATCTTGCAATCACACTTGCGAAAAAAGGCAAGAGAGTCATTTTGATTGATGGCGATATCAGATGCCCTGCACAGTATCTGTTATTGGGAATGAGTCCGAAAAAAGAAAATGAGCTTGGAGAGTTCTTAAATGGCAGAACAGGTGCCAATAACATTTTGTTAAATACGGAGCGTAAGCGGCTTGGATTTATAGGTGGAAAGGTGTCCTATTCTGCTTCTACAGAGATGCTTGGAAACAGACAGCTTCCGGTTCTTATAGAAGCCTGCAGTAAGATTGTGGATTACGTCATTATCGATACACCACCATCTGGAATGATTGGAGATGCACAGATTTTTGCACAGCATGCAGATGCCGTCATGGTCGTTGCCAGACAGAACGTTACACTTGCAGAAGATATCAACGAGATGATGGATGATTTCCGTGACAATCATACCAAGGTACTTGGAGTTGTTTTAAATGGTGTCATGACGTTTCAGAGTATCGCGGACAGCCCGGTGGGAGATCATTACAGCAGATATGGGCGATATGGACGTTATGGGAAATATACGAATAATAAAGAGGTATAGCAGACATGGATGAGATGAGAGAAAAATCTGGGAATGAACAACAGGGTGAAATCGAGAAGATTGATCTGATTGAATTCCTTCGTGGTTTCCAATATGGAATCAAGAAAATGTGGTGGCTGGTTTTGGTTCTCGCATTGATTTTTGGACTGAATAGTTATATCAAAGCAAGAAAGAATTATACCCCTGTCTATACGGCATCAGCGACGGTGGCAGTAACGACAATTGATGGAAGTCCGGCTTACCAGAACAATGCGTCTGCACAGCAGATGGCGGATGTTTTCCCATACATACTGACAAGTGGTGTGCTAAAAGATGTGGTAGCTAAGGATATGAAGCTGGACTCTGTTCCGGGATCCATTTCTGTTAAGGCGGAAGAGGGAACGAATATGCTTACGATATCCGTTACCGGTACGAATGCAGAACTTTCCTATAAGACATTAAAGTCAGTCATTAAAAATTATCCGGAAGTGGCACAGTTCGTACTTGGAAATACGACTCTGAAGATCCTGGATGAAACAGGTGTTCCGGATGATACGACAAAGCAGGGAGTCATTTCTTCTTCCTGGAAGAGAGGGGCACTTAAGGGTGCCATTATTGGTCTTGTGATTCTGTCTCTTTATGTACTTACCAGACGTACCGTGAAGACAGGTAAGGAGATTAAGACCCATTTGAATCTGGTTGATCTTGGAACATTGCCGGAAGTACATGTAAAGAAGAGAAATAAAGAAAGTTTTTATAATTCAGTCAATGTATTAAATAAAAGAATTCCGCAGGGATATCTGGAAGCGTTCAGAAAGGTCGGAATTAAGGTAATGAAACAGATGGAGGAAGAGGAGTTTAAGACGCTTTTGGTCACCAGCTCTGTGCCGGAAGAAGGAAAGACGGCATTTTCTGTGAATCTGGCAATCATAGAGGCAAAACTAGGGAAAAATGTCATACTTGTAGATTGTGATATGAGAAGACCATCTGTTGCAAAAGCCATGAATCAGGAAGGAGAATTTCCCGGACTTCAGGCGGTGCTTCAAGGTAAGGTGAAGATCAGTGAAGCAATGACAACGGTAGAACTTGAGAAGTGCCCGGGATCTTTGCAGATTCTGTATGGCAAAACGACAGAAGGAAGTTCTTCCGACCTGCTTGAGAGTAAGCAGATGGAGAGACTCATTTCCATTTTAAAGAAGAAAGCAGACCTTGTAATATTTGATACGGCTCCTTCTGAGATGCTTGCAGATGCGCCGGTACTTGCAAGATATCTGGATGCTGCAGTCTATGTGATCCGCTATGATTATGCAAAGATGCGCCAGATTCGTATGGGTGTGGAGAACATTTCGATGAGTGGAATCCATATGCTGGGTTATGTATTAAACCGCGACCGCTCTACGGGTGGTGGATATGGATATGGTTATGGATACTATGGACGCTATCGTTATGGAAGATATGGAAGATATGGTCGTTATGGCGGATATAGACATTACAGCCGCTATGAAAAACAGTTTGATGAACCGGAAGAAGAGACAGGTGCGGTAAATCAAAAAGAGGTATTTACAGAGACGAAAGAGAACTGATTGCCAAATCATGTGAATAGTGGTACGATATAAAACTAGAGTGAGAAACTATAGAATTTGAGGAAAAGAAACAACCTGAGTATGAGGGGGTTACTTATGAAAAATGTTACAAAACTGTCCGCAAGGCAGAAAAATTATTTAAAAACTAAGAGCATGGTAGATATGATCCTGGGCTCAGTGGGAATGGTTGTGCTGTCGCCGGTATTTCTGGCGATAGCGGCAGCTATTAAGTTGGAAGATGGCTTACGGGCACCGGTATTCTTTTCACAAAAGAGAGTCGGTGTTCATAAGTCATATTTCAAGTTATATAAGTTTCGTTCCATGCGGCTTGACACTCCGCATGACATACCGACGCATCTTTTGGATAACCCGGAGCAGTATATCACAAAGGTGGGTCGTTTCCTGCGTAAATCTTCTTTAGATGAACTGCCTCAGCTCTACAACATTGCAAGAGGCGATATGGCAGTCGTCGGACCAAGACCGGCACTGTGGAATCAGACGGACTTAATTGCAGAGAGAGACAAATATGGTGCAAATGATGTGAAGACGGGCCTTACCGGCTGGGCGCAGATCAATGGACGTGACGAACTCGAGATAGACGTAAAAGCAAAGCTTGACGGAGAGTACGTAAGCAAAGCAGGACTTGCGATGGACATCCGGTGCGTCTTTGGCACCATTTTTTCCGTACTCCGTGGAAGCGGCGTTGTAGAAGGTGGAACAGGAACAATGGAGCGAGAAAAGAAAAATAAAAAAGTAGTGATTATCACGAATCATTCTTATATGCTGTGGCAGTTCCGAAGAGAACTCATACAGATGCTGATGGAAGATGCAGAGGTCTATATCAGCACTCCATTTGTCGGCCACGAGAAAGACTTTGCCGATATGGGATGCCATATGATCGAGACTCCGGTTGACCGACGCGGCATCAATCCGATGACAGATCTGCGTTTATATAAGCAGTACCGTGCCATGTTAAAGAAAGAAAAGCCGGACATGGTCATCACTTATTCGATTAAGCCAAATGTTTATGCCGGTTATGCGTGCAGACGCCTGCACATTCCATATTGCGTAAATGTACAGGGACTTGGCACCGCATTTGAAAAGCCGGGACTTTCCCAGGTCGTAACCATGATGTACCGCACTGCTTTAAAGGGCGCAAAGACCGTATTCTTTGAAAATGAGCGAAATGCAGCACTCTTCCAGGAAAAGAAGATCACTCCGGCAAAGCAGCAGACGATCCTTTCCGGAGCCGGCATCACTCTCGACTTCTATCAGTACGAAGCCTATCCGGAAAATGAAGCATTTCACTTCCTGTATCTGGGCCGAATCATGAAGGAAAAGGGTATGGACGAGCTCTTCTACGCCATTCGCAAGTTACACAAGGAATATGGCAAGAAAGTCGTTCTTGACATTGTCGGATTCTTCGAAGACGAATATAAGGGTGAAGTAGAGAAGTTAGTAGAAGACGGCATCGCAGTCTTTCATGGATTCAAAGAAGACCCGAGACCGTATTATAAAGCAGCAGACTGCATCGTCCTTCCAAGTTATCATGAGGGCATGTCAAATGTCCTGCTAGAAGCAGCATCCACCGGCAGACCGGTTGTTACAAGCAAAATTCCAGGCTGTATGGAAAGCGTGGAAGACGGCACAACCGGATACCTCTGTCAGGTGAAAAATGCACATTCTCTGTACCAGAAGATGAATGAAATCTATCATAAGAGCCGTGCCGACCGAGAAGAAATGGGCAAATGCGCAAGAGATAAGATGGCAAGAGAGTTTGCGAAGGATGAAGTGGTGAAGATGACGGTGGGCAGTGTGTGGAGATAGAGTGAATGACAAATAATTATATTTTAATTCTTGTGTGGATTCTTATATTAGGAGTGTTTTCATGTTTTGTAAATGTAAATAAAAAAGAACTCGTATGTGGGAAAGAAGAAAATAGATGTTACTGGATGTGGGCAATTATTGTGTTTCTACCGCTTATAATTTGGTGTGGATATCGTGGACATGTAGGCGATACAGGCGCTTATATAGAAGGTTTTTCCAATATGCCTGTGAGTTTGGGTGATATTTCAGGTTATCTGACAACCATTTCGAAGGATAAAGGATTTTTCTTCATTTCAGCGGTAATCAAATGTATAATTGGTAATCACGTAGAATTTTATTTTATTATTCTAGCAGCATTACAAGCGGGAGCGCTTATATATGTTTATCGAAAATATTCAAGCAGATATCTGGTTAGTTTCTTTTTGTTTATAGCATCAACAGATTATATTTCCTGGATGTTTAATGGAATTCGTCAATTTCTGGCAGTGACAATAACATTTTGGGGAATAGGACTGATTTTGAAAAAAAAATATGCAGCAATGATTATTCTTATATTAGTTGCATCTACAGTACATCAGTCAGCTCTTCTTTTGATTCCGTTTATATTTATTGCTCAGGGAAAAGCATGGAATAAAAAAACGATTATTTTTATCATAGCAATTATTATTATAATTTCTTTTGTCGGTAATTTTACCAATATATTGGATTCT
>ULXI01039687.1_pt1 | contig 23032 bp, 14 predicted proteins | sample 1961181 | NCBI WGS metagenome assembly ULXI01 (sample SAMEA4835835, study PRJEB28245) | human gut metagenome | biome: gut microbiome; material: fecal sample | place: Denmark | collected 2008 | reverse complement strand
TTTCGCTCCATAGCTTGCAAAATCTTCCGGTTTTCCTTCTATACCGATCACACTGACCGTATTGTCATACAGGGAATAGGACGTTTCTTCGTTCCGCAGGATTTTCACGCCTGCATCTTCGAAGCGTTTTACCAGTTCCTCATCTCCCTGATGATAAATCTTCACATCCTCATGGTTGCCCAGCACACCGCATACCGGTGCGATCTCTGTCAGCTGGCTGCAGAGGGAGATCATATTGTCATAAGAATCCACAGTATCCTTTACAAGGTCTCCCCCAAGCAGGATCAGGTCCGGTGAAAGATTTTCTATATCCTCTACAAGATCGCCGTTATCCATTCCGTATTCCCGCAAATGCACATCTGTCAGAAAAGCTACCCGAATACTGTGTGTCATCTTTCGGGAGCTGACCTGATAAAATTCCGCCGTATAATTCGTCCGGTTATCGTAAATATTTTTGGCAAGTCCGCCTGCCAAAAGCAGGATCAAAAACAGAAACTTCGCCAGAAACGTCATTCTTTTTTTTAATCTGTTTTTTCCAGCTTTCTTTTCCGTATGTTTTATGTTTTTTGCAGGTTCTCTCTCTATTGGCAAAGCTTTACTGCTGCTTCTTCTCTGATGTACCTTGCGTACCAGCGCCTGTTCCCGCATCCGGTTTGCATAACGGTTCGGCGCAAGTGCAAAGACAAGAGCCTTTGCTCTGCGTCTGGCTTTATAGGCACATTTTAAAACGACAAGTCTCTTTACACCAAGCTTTTTTCTGCTTTTTGGTTCACTGGCACAATAGCAATCAATATATTTCCAGGACAGATCATCTTCCAGAAGCCTGCGCAGCTTCCGGGGCTTTACTGTTTTATAAAGCTTCCTCAGTCCATCGTAGATCTTCACCCTGTCTGCAATTTTTTTTGCGTTTAAGGCCGTGGAATTCATAATAGAATCACTTCTGGAATTATCATAATGATAATAGACATAATCTGTCAACACAACCCGTTCCGCTTTTAGCAATGCTCTCGGTGTAAATTCTTCATCTTCATGTAAAATACCGTACTCAAAATACAGGTCATTTCTGACAAGAAAATCTCGCCGAAACATGGTTCGGATAACCTCTACCCGAAGTGCACCACCCTCCAGACATCCCATCAGATATGCCGGGCCGCTATAGATACGATGATACTGAAAACGATCCTCCGCCACCTTTTCAAACCGTGCCATCCCTTCAGAGGGCTTCTCCAGTGCCATTTTGGAGATAATTATATCTGCAAAGCCTGCCCTTGCTTCCTTCCATAGGTTGGCACAGGCCTGGGGCTCCAGATAGTCATCGCTGTCTACAAATAAGACATATTCCCCATGCGCCCGCTCCAGTCCGTAGTTGCGCGCATCCGACAAGCCGCCGTTCGGTTTATGGTAAGCGGTAATCCGTGCATCTTTTTTTGCATAATTGTCACAAATTTCTCCGCACCGGTCAGGGCTGCCGTCATCTATAAGAATAATTTCCAACGACAAAAAATCCTGCGCAATCAGTGACTCTACACACCGGACAAGATACTTTTCCACCTTATAAATTGGTACAATTATTGAAATTTGCACATCCTGTTTCTTCATCAGCAATTTTGCTCCCAACGCTTCTCATTTTTTCTGTTCAGAGCACATTTGTAAACATCTTCATGCCATTCGATCACTGCATCATAATCAAAATTTTCTTTGACATATTCCATTTCCTGCTTCAGCAACTCTTCGTCTTTTGGAGTTGTCAATTCCTTCGAAAGCGCAGCCGCCAGCGAATCAATATTCTCTGCCTCAAACTCTGCCCCGTATTGTTTGGTGATCACCGTATTTGCCGGAATATCACTGACCAAACATCTTCCGCCACAGGACATTGCCTCCAAAAGGGCAAGAGAAAGTCCCTCGGTATGGCTCGGAAGGACAAACAACCTGCAGTTGGAAAACAGCTCGGCAAGCTCTTGTCCCTGCACCAGTCCGGTACGAATCACCCTCGGGTCTGCATCGATTTTGTGGAGCATTTCTTTTCCAAATTCCGTTTCCGGGATCGGGCCAGCCAATACCAGGCGTTCCTGCAGCTGGAGCTTCTGATACGCTTCCAGCAAATCCTGCGGTCCTTTTTCCGGAGAGATCCGTCCGACATACAGAATATAGCTGTCTTTTTCCAGGCCATATTTTTCCCGGATGACATTACAGGGAACCGGTGTGATCCGTTCCACTGCATTATGGATCAGAATAGAGTCCCGATTATACTTCTGCAGAAAATATTGTTTCTCCTCTTCGGAAAGAACGATTACTTCATCAGCAAAACGGGCGGCAACTTTTTCTCCCAGACGGAGATAGAAGGAAGCGAAACCACCCCACTTATCACTTCTCCAGTTCAGTCCATGCACCGTGCATACCGTATGCTTGCCAAACAACTTTGCAAGAAACAATGGAACGGAGGGTCCGATCGCATGATAATGAATGACATCAAAATCATGGAATATTGTATCAAATGTCGCCAGAAAAGAATAGACCATCGCATTCAAAATCTGCTTTTTAAATGTAAAAATCCGCTTGACCCTGACGTTCTGTTCCAGATAAGCATTATGCCCCTTTTGCCTGCCTCTGTTGTACACGGTTACCTCATGTCCTCTGGCAGCAAGTCTGGTCGAAAGCTCATAAACTACCACCTCTACGCCTCCGGAACGAGAAGGGAAATCTTTATGTCCTATCATCGCTATTTTCATCTGTGTCTTCCCTTTCATTTGTATTTTTCTGAAGAAGAATGTCTCCTTTGTGATATCGTTCTCACTCTTTCTTAACAGAATCTTAACACGCAGTGCCCAACTGCAGTGTATCGTCTGATTCTGCTGCGCCTTTTCCCCTGAGACGCATATTTCTTCCTCTGTTCCCCGCTCTTTTAGATTTTTCCCTATCAGTTTAGATCAAGCTTCACTATCTGTAAAGATTTTCAGAAATTTTCCAGCTCCTTTAGCACGGTTACTGTGGCTTCGTACGCTTCTGCCACCTTCTGATATAACTCCTCGCTGCCCTCGGTCTGACGTCCGCGCAGCTTTTCGGTCAGCTCGCAGTCTACTTCGTATAATCTGTCCAGCCCAAGATTGGCGCAGATACCCTTTAAGGTGTGTGCGGCGCGGAATGCGTCCTCTCCGTCCTTTTCTTTCAGGGATTCCGTCAGCTCCTCAAAGCTCTTGTCTTCCAGAAATTTAACTGCAAACCGTTTTACCAGCGCTTCGCTGCCCATACGTCCCAGCACTTTGTCAAAATCAGATCCGATTTTTTCATAGCATTCTCTGACTGTCATCTTTTCCTCTCCTTTTCCCTTATCCTCTATCCTTCTGTCTTCAAACCCGCCACGAGGGTGTTACCCCCCCCAGAGGTGTCCAGCTATTTCTGTGTTCAGCATTCATCAGCTGAATCGGGATATCTTCTTTTATCTCCAGCAGACATTCTATCAGCAACGGATTGAACTGTCCGCACTCTCCTGTGACGATCATTTCAATCGCCTTTTCATGTGGAATCGCCTTTTTGTATACACGCTCGTTGGTCAATGCATCATATACATCTGCAAGGGAAACCACCTGTGCTGAAATCGGGATCTCGTCCCCCTTTAAGCCGTCCGGATAACCTTTTCCGTCGTAGCGCTCGTGATGCCAGCGACAGATCTGTTCTGCAATACGTACCAGCGGTTCCTCCTGATACTGTTTCAGATCTTGCAGCATCGACCACCCGATCACGGTATGCTTTTTCATTTTTTCATATTCTTCCTGCGTCAGCTTTTCGGGCTTATTTAAGATGGCTTCCTCAATGCCGCTTTTGCCGATATCATGAAGTGCCGACGCCAGTGCGATCCGGTTTAAGTCTCCCCATGTCATCTGGTATCGATCCGTTTTCTGCATCAGCTTTTTCAAAAGAATCTTCGTCAGTATTCCGATATTCCGGACATGCTGTCCGCTCTCTCCGTTTCGGCATTCTACGATATGACTCAGGATATTGACCATAATTTGGTTGTTTTTCTCTTTTTCCTGCATCTGGCCTGCAACCAGGTCGATCAGCTTGCGCTGCTTTGCATACAGCTTGATGGTATTATATACACGTTGGCGAACAACACTTGTATCAAAGGGTCTGCTGATATAGTCTGATACGCCCATTTCGTATGCCTGACGGATATGTAGTTCCGAGTCTTCGCTGGAAATCATGATGACCGGAATATCTTCGATGAGATGTTCTTTATTCATCACCTTCAAAACACCGAGTCCGTCCATTCCCGACATGATGAAATCCAGTAAAACGATAGATATTTCTGTCCCGTATTGATGCAGCAGCTCCAGACACTCTTCGCCGCTGGATGCTTCTATAATGTCAAACCTATCCTTCAGCATTTCGAAGAGAATCTCCCGGTTGATCTTGGCATCATCCACAATGAGGACAAGCTCTCTGCCGGAGTCGCGTTCCAGCCTTTCTCCGACCTCCTGACGGATTCCCTCCGTACTGCTTTCTGTCACAACCTGATTTCTGTGCTTCTTTGCCTGATACATCAGCCGATCCGCACGCTCCAAAGCGGTCCCCACAGTCTCTTCCACCGTCGTTACTCCTCCGATGCTCACAGAAAGGGAGATACCCGGATAGCCGTCCAAAGTGGTCTGATGAAGCTGTTTTTGGATCTGGTTGAGTTTTTTGTCAAAGGCGTCCTTCCGGATCCCGGGCAGTACCAGCAAAAATTCGTCCCCGCCATAGCGGATCAGAAAATCTGATTTTCGGATATTGGATAAGATCACTTTTGCAGCACTATTGAGTGCAAGATCCCCCACATTGTGTCCGTAGGAATCGTTATAATATTTAAAATTATCCAGATCCATCATCGCAATGCCCACAGGTCCCCACATATTTTTGACCTTTTCTTCATAATAACGGCGGTTGAATACACCTGTCAGCACATCTTGATAGAGCTTCTCGTTATAGCCCGTCAGCTGTTCAATCAGATATTGTTTTTCCTCCAGATCCGTCAGTGCATCCTCATCCAGACGGTGTACCAGCTCCATCACGTAAGGCTTTCCATTCATTTCCAGATATCTTGCGATCACCTGATAGATGTCATTCCCCACAATCTCCAGCTTGCACTTTTCTTTTCTGCTTCTGACTGCCTCCAGTGCAATGCAATGCTTACAGGGAGCCGAGTATTTCCACAGATCATAACAATGGCAGATTTCTGGTGCATCGATCTCCACCGGTTCTGCTTCCATGCCATCGTTTCTTCGCAGCAGCCTTTCCCCGTCCAGGAGCCTCACAATCGGAAAAAGCCTGCGGAAATATTTCATTTCTTTCTGAACCTGTTCTTTTGTTATGCTGACTTCCTGATTCATTCTTTTTTCCTCGCTGCAATATATTACATTTCATTTATTATATTGCGTTTTTTTTGACTTGTCCATATATTACGTTTTTTTGCCTTGTCCATCCCCTCGTGCCTTGGCACATTCTTTTTTGTATAGAGACGCTGTTTCCTACACGAAAAAAGGCGGAAACGCCAGATACCTGACAGCTTCCACCCGATTTTTTCTATATTCTGATTGACGTTTTCATTTATTTGCGTCCCTGCAGCGCCTGTGCGATATCTTCTCTCATATCGATAACCGCCTGTCTGGATGCGTCCGCATAGTTAGCCGCACCAAACTGTGCATATTTTTCCTGCTGATATGCTGCAATGATGCCGCGGGAAGAGTTGACAATCGCGCCAAGTCCGTCTTCATTGAAAAAGTGCACCAGATCAGCGCCCTTGCCGCCCTGTGCGCCGTAGCCGGGCACGAGAATGTAGGACTTCGGCATCACCTTGCGCAGCGCCTTGCCCATTTCAGGATAGGTTGCGCCAACAACCGCACCAACATTGCTATATTCGCTGCCCATGCACTCGCTGCCCCATTCGGCAACCTTTTCACCGACGATTTCATACAACGGTCTGCCGTCCACCAGACGATCCTGGAACTCACCACTGCTGGGGTTGGAAGTTTTTACCAGCACAAAAATGCCCTTATTTTCTTCTTTGCAGACCTTTATGAACGGATTGATGCCGTCGGAACCCAGATACGGATTCACCGTTGCAAAATCCTCGTCAAAGGGTGCATAGCTCTTTTCTCCCACTACTACTTTTCCGAGATGGGCAACCGCATAAGCCTCAGAAGTGGAACCGATATCGCCGCGTTTTACATCGCCGATGACAACCAGACCTTTCTCTTTGCAGTATGCGACGGTCTTCTGGAATGCGATCAGACCTGCTACGCCGAACTGCTCATACATGGCGATCTGCGGCTTTACTGCCGGAATCAGATCCGCTACTGCATCCACGATGCCCTTATTGTACTGCCAGATCGCTTCTGCAGCGCCCTTTAACGTCTCGCCGTATTCCGCAAAAGCAGCTTTCTGAATCTGCTCCGGAATAAATTTCATCATCGGGTCCAGTCCGACAACGATTGGAGCATTTGTCTTTTTGATATTTGCAATTAACTGGTCAATCATATCTTTTTCTCCTTTTTGTTTTCCTGACTTGCGTCAGTTTTCCAAGCTTCTGCTATGGTACCACATTCTGCTTCGGGCAACAAGTCCGGCGATGGGGTCTTCGATCAGTTTTTTGGAAAGTACCGCACCTGCGCCGGTCAGAAGCAGCGCCAGAATCAGAAACGCTGCGTTCGGCAGTCCGATCTGTACCCGCACCATGCCGAGCCCTTCTAAAATTACAGCATGCACCAGATAAATCTCATACGAATACCGATCCGTCCACAGCACAGCGTCCGAAATCCGACCGCCGATTCCTTTCCTGCAGAACCGAAAGCCGCTGCCTGCAAGCAGTAACATACCAAAGCACCACGACCACCAAATAAACGAATCCGTCTGCGCCCTGCCAAGGGCCAAAACTACACCTGCTGCCGCAATCATGCCGATATAGACAAGCAGCTGCGCGCCGATACGCCTTCCCGCCTGATGGATCTCCCAGACCAGCATACCGAGCAGAAAATAATGCAGGTAGTAAAAAATCATCATGTAATCACCGTATCCGGTTTTTACCCACAAATACCGCAGAATCAATGCCAGTACATAGCAGAAAAACGCGCTCGTACAGCCGCGGATCAGGCGCACAAAGACCGGCACAAGCAGATAAAACGCCATAAACAGGCTGATCGTCCAGGTTGCGCTCAGGTTTCCCCAAAAATCATTCGGCGCAGGGATCACACTGTTTGTCAGGAAAAAATACCGAAGCCAGTACAGGCCCTGCGGGTCTGCCGGAATATCCTTTAAAATCAGCCCGTGCAGCAGGATATTATAAAGGATCACCCCATAATACAGCGGAAGAATCCGCACCAGACGTTTTTTATAATAGGTCAGCAGTTCTTTTTTTCCAGCCGTCGGGAGCTTTCTGTCACAGCAGGCGAGATAGCCGCTGAGGACAAAAAAGAGATACACGCCCGCCGCTCCCTGATTGGCAAGCCACGCGGCTTTTCCCGTCGCTCCCAGCCTCGGTGCAAGGTGGGTGATAAACACTCCGATACAGGCGAGCGCCCTCAGAAGCTGAATGTGTTCGTATTTTTGTTTCATATTCTTCCAATGCTCTGCATCAAAAACCGGAACATCGCTGCGTAGGTTGCACCATCATAATGCAGTCCGTCTGCCTGCGTGGTATATCCGCTGCCCGTCAGAAACACATACAGATTCAGTCGACCGATTCTGGCATCCAGCCGGTTGTTTAACTGGTTGTTAAAATATTCTACCGCCCAGTTGCGTTTTCCGTATTCGTTTTCCCCGACCGGACCGACCGAGGCGAAGTACACCGTCGCACCTTTCGAAATCCAATCCTGTGCATATCGGTTAATCGTCGTAATATAATCGTTGTGTCGTGATAAATCATTGACGCCGTAATTGAGAATAATCACTGAGCCGGGCGTCACATACTGGTCGACGTCCTTTTTCGCCTGGGCGGTGGAAAGCCAGTCCACGCCACCTCCAAAGCATGCCACAAAGGCCGTACCAGGCCATGCTGCCGTTCCACCGACTGCATTCGCCATCTGTCCCGTGCGGGAGTCCCCGACGAAGATGACGTTGCCGCTGCCCGCCGGAATGGGGGCTTTCTGCTCAGCCTGCGCCTGAGCCAGTGCTGCCTGCTGTACTGCTGCCTGCTGTACTGCTGCCTGCTGCGCCAGTGCCGCCTGCTGCGCTGCCAGTGCCGCCGCTGCTGCTTGGGCCTGTGCCACCTGCTGTTTCACCGCTTCCGCCTGTGCAGCAAGCGCTGCCGTCATCGCCGCATCCACGCAGACAGGCTGACAGGCTGTCTGTGTGATATAGCCGATCGCATTTCCATAGACAATCTGGTACATGCCACTTTTCCCGCTGCCGGTCTGCCCGCATACGTTGACCGTCGTGCCGGCCGGTAAAATACCAAGTGCTGCAGAGGTTTTATCCGCCTGCTGCGTCACTGTTTTTTCTTCCCCGACGACTGCCGCCATCGTAACCGGCGTCACTTTTTTCCCGGATGCTGCCTGTGCCGTCATCGATATCGACAATCCGAAACAAAGGCACAACGCCAGACAGCAGATACGGGCGATCGCGCCGCCAAAAACCGTTTTTCTGATTTTTACACGTTTCTCCATAGTCATTCCCTACATTTCTTTCTAAGCAGCCATGCGACTATACTGTCCTGTCCGTGTGTAGGGCTACCGCGTCTGCAGAAATACCGCTTCCCGCTGTGCCTTTTCATCGTCCGGATACAAAGCAAGGTACTGATCCATCGCAAGCTTCGCTTTATCGTACTGCCCAAGGTATTCATACGCTACCAGTTCGTTGAACATCAGCGACTGCGTCGCCGTATTGCCCTCTACTTCCAGCCCTGCCTGGAACGCTGCAAGCGCCGCTTCATAATCGCCGCCCTTTAATTTGCAAAGCCCGAGCTGATTGTACAAAGACGCGTCCGGCGTTTTGTTCTGCAGGTAGGTGTTATAGACACTCGCCGCATAATTGTAGTCACCGAGCGCCTCATAGGTCTGACCGAGCAGGGACGCTGCTTCCGCACCGCCGTTTTCCTGCGCCTTTTCCAAAGAGGTACGGGCCTGCTCATAATCGCCCAGGTAGTAGCTGATTCTGCCGAGATCGAAATCCGAAATCCGCTTCCTGTCGCCGTCCAGAACATTTTCCAGATAGGATTTTCCAAGATCGTCCTGTCCGTATTTACTGCAGCTGCAGAAAATATCAATCCGGATGTCGTAATCGTTCGGCGCAGCCTCAACCGCCTTGTCAAAATCGGCTTTCGCAGCGTCCATACTGCCCTGCTCCAGCTCCATGGTTCCTTTTAAGTACCAGGCGGTCTTTTCCCCGGGCTTCAGATCCGTGATTGCCTGATAAACATTGATCGCCTTGTCGACCTGTCCGTTCCGATAATAGGCGGTCGCCAGATAATAGTTGATGTCATAATCCATCGCATCCGGACGCGGGCTGCTCTGCCCCAGCGCCTTTTCAAAGCTCGCCGCTGCATTCTCATAATCCGTCATGCCCATGTAAGCCAGCCCCTGCCCTCTGTAAACCTGACGCATATCCTCTTTATTCAGGGCTGCCGCCTCGAAGCAGGTCAGCGCGCCCTCATAGTCCATCTGCTCCACCAGCGCAATTCCCTGCGAAAGATTGTCCTCCTTCGCAGCACCACAGCCGGTAAGGAGCGCGCACGCCAGAAGCGCCGTCGCGAACACAATGCAGATCTGTCTATCCTCTCTGTCTTTTTGTTTCTCTTTCTTCACGTTTCCTCCAGTCCGTACGCAAAGCCCCTGTATGCCGTTTTATTCCTGCACCAGAAGGATTTCATCCATGCGAACCCCGCTCTCGCCAAAGAACAGCGTCAGCTGGTTTTCCCCGCTTTCCGGAAAGCTTATCGTTACCGCACGCTCTATGATCTTGTTGTCGGTTCCGTTAAAGGTCGTCGTCTGCTGCAGGACGCCGTTGACAAAAATGGAAACCGGCAGCTGCGCAAACGGATTTTCTCCGGAATGCATTTTAAAAATCATCTGATAGCTGCCTGCTTTGGAGACGTCCAGCAGATACCCGGCGCGCACGCCCTTCTGGGTGCTCAGCTTTGTCAGATCGAGCTTTGTCTCTTTTTCTACTTTCTGGCTTGCGATCAAATTTCCTGCCATCGCATCCTTTGCCGGATTGTTAATTTCTTCACATACATCAAATTCCCGATCACAGAAACGGTTCATCACCGGAGAACGCATCAGAAAATGACAGATATTCTTTGCATTTCTGACCAGCTGTCCCCTTGTGAGCCGTCCATCTGCCAGGCCCTCCATCGTGTTGTCATTTGCAGAGTTCGAAGCAGAATCCGAAACAACCATGTAAACGTCGTTCTGGGCGCGTACCATCGGAATCGTATTGCTCTGGGAGCCTTCCTCGCCTTCCTCGTTCATCTTCGCCCACCAGTCGGTCATTACCACGCCCTGGTAGCCCCAGTCTTTCCGCAAAATCGTCGTCAGCAGGTCGTAGTTGCCTGCTGTCCAGATTCCGTTGATCGGTCCGTAGGTAGACATAATGCTGTAGGCATGTCCTTCTTTTACTGCGATTTCAAAGCCTTTTAAATAGATCTCGCGCAGCGCACGTTCGGAAACAACGCCGTTTGCATCGTGCCGCTTAAATTCCTGGTTATTTCCCGCAAAGTGTTTAATCGTTCCGGTCACACCATATTTTCCCATGCCCTTTAACTGAGCTGCAGCCATCGTACCTGCCACACAGGGGTCTTCCGAAAAATATTCAAAGTTTCTGCCGTTTAACGGATTGCGATGAATGTTCATGCCGGGCCCCAGCAGCGTGTCAATCTGATTCTTGCGCAGCTCCATTCCTTCCATCTCATAAAGCTGTTCCACCAGCTCCGGATTAAAGGTGCAGGCAAACAGTGTGCCGTTTGGCAGGGAAAAGGCGATGGTTCCGCAGTCCATACGGATTCCGGAGGGTCCATCCGAGCAGCCCGCAACCGGGATGCCAAATGCCTTTAAGGAATCCGTCACACCGCCGAATGCAGATGCAATGCCAGGTGTTGCCTTCGGAGAGCACATGCCCTCTCCCCGGACCAGGCATGCCAGATCTTCGTCCGATAACTGGGATAAAAACTGTTCCAGCGTCACCTTTTTATCACAAACATCCGCTAACTTCCAGCCCTGATCGCCGATGCAGGCCTCTGCCTCCGGGCGTTCTGTCCGGATTCTTTCTGCCAGATCGACGCTCCGCAGAGGCGCTGCCTGTTTTCCAATTTCCAGAACCGGCTCTCCGTCTGTGCCCTTTTTGCCCGTTTCGACCGGAACCAGACGCTCATATGGCTGTACCGGTGCAAGCGCCTCTTCCAGTCTGGAAATGACGCACAGCTCGTCTAACTGCACCTCGCAAACCTTTTTCGCGCTGCGGACATCCGTTCCAACATAAATGCCATAAGCGCCCGCTTCCAGCACCCAACAGGATTTCTCCCCGGTTACGCCGCTGTCATCATAGGATGCACTTTTTTCCAGGGAAACGACGAGATTTACCTCCTCCCCCTCTCCTGGTGTAAGCAGCTGCGTCTTGTAAAAGCTGTTTAGATTCCGGACAGGCTTGCCAAGCTTTCCCTGAGGCGGGCAGACATACACCTGCACGACTTCTTTTCCGGCAGTCTTTCCGATGTTTTTAACCAAAACGGTAAGTTCTGCTTTCGTACCGTCCGTTCTTGTATTCAGAACCTCCACGGAAAAATCCGTATAAGACAGACCAAAGCCGAAGGGATAGCTTACTTTTTCCTTTGCAAAGGTTTCAAAATAACGGTAGCCAACGTAAATATCCTCTGCATACACATTGCATACAGCATCTCCAAAATTATCCGTAGACGGATAATCCGAAATATCTGCTGCGATCGTATCGCTCAGCTTACCACAGGGGTTCACTGCGCCGGTCAGGATATCTGCCGCCGCGTGTCCGCCCTCCTGACCGCCCTGCCATACATACAAAACTGCCTGGGGCTGGTAGCGGTCCACCCATTTCATATCGATGATATTGCCGACGTTTAACACAACGGCAGTCCGTTTGAATGCGCTGCAGACGGTTTTGATCAGTGCCTCTTCCTCTGCTGTCAGCAGATAGCTTCCCGGCTCTGCGCTGTTGTCCATGTCCTCGCCTGCTGTTCTGCCCAGCACAACAACAGCAAGGTCAGAGGATGCTGCCGCTTTCTGTGCAAGTGCCTCGCTGACCGGCATTTCCTTCTGGCTCCAGGGCTCCTGCGCCCAGCCTTCTCCCATATCAAAGGGATTTTCCCGGATCCAGTCCTGATAAACCGCTTCCAGCTCTTCGTTGACAGAAATATCCCTGCATTCCTTTAAGCTATCCAGGATATTTGTCACATAGGGAGCATTTACCATACCGCCCGATCCGGTTCCGCTCTTATAATAGGTAAAGGCAATCCGTCCAAACACGGAAACTGTCTCTCCTTTTCGGATCGGAAGTGCCTCTTTCTCATTTTTTAAAAGAACACATCCCTCTGCTGCCGTCTGTCTTGCCAGGGCAGCGTACTGATCGTAATCCAGTGTAAATCTCATAATGTTTTCCTCCATTTTTTTTGTTCCTGCATATGTAAAACAGAGTCCTGCTCCGCCTGCAGCGGGTTGCACAGACAGCACATCTGTTACATTGTTTTGCGCAGCCCTTTGGGATAATGATTTTTTAAAATCCCGCCTGCCAGCTTTCCCCAGCCGAGGCTGTATCCATCTACGCAGACCAGCTGCCAGCCCTTTTCCCCGTCTTTGGAAAGCGTCATGCCGTTGATCCACTGCCTTGCCTCCTGGCTGTCACCGGAAAGGTTGCAGCAATGCACTGCATCTTTGGGCGAAAGCGAAAGTGCCAGCGCATGTGCCGGTTCAAACCGCCCTTTTTTCATCGTGCCCAAATGCAGTCCCGGACGCAGCACCTTTAAGCCTTTTAAAGCCGGCATGTCCTTTGGCGCAAGATAAAGCTGGTCACCGAACAATAAAAAGATTCCATCAAACTGCTTCTTCAGGCTTTCTCGTTCAAATTCTTTCCATGCAGCAAAATCCTTGGGCGCAATTCCTTTCTGGATTCCATACAGGCTGCGCGCCCGGTATCCCTCCGGCACTTCCCCTGTTTTTTCAAGCACCGCCAGAAAATGTCCTTCTCCATGCAGCTTATGGGGCCAGAGACGAATGGTCTTTTCCATTCCGTCCGGGACGGGCTCGGTTCCCGCCCAGTCCGGTCTGCCCGGCTCCATACCGTCATAACGGTGCGTCTCTTTTATGGAAAATTCCGGATGCCGCAAAAGGAATCGTGCAACACTGCCTTCATCCTCCTGCAGCGCAAACGTACAGGTCGAATATACCAGCCTGCCGCCTTTTTTCAGCATTGCGGCAGCTTCGTCCAGCACGCTGTCCTGCCGCTTTGCACACAGCTCCACGTTTTCGGGACTCCATTCGCTGCAGGCTTCCTCGTGCTTTCGGAACATCCCCTCACCGGAGCAGGGGGCGTCCACCAAAATTTTATCGAAATATTCCGGGAAATAAGCGGACAGTCGCTCCGGGCTTTCGTTCGTCACAACTGCATTGGTCAGTCCCATCCGCTCCACATTTTCCGAAAGAATTTTTGCCCGCGCCGGATGGATCTCATTGCAGATTAAAATACCTTTTCCCTGCATCGCAGCACCGATCTGGGTGCTTTTCCCGCCGGGGGCAGCGCACAGATCCAGCACATAATCCCCCGGCTGTACGTCCAGATATCCGACAGGCGCCATCGCGCTCGCTTCCTGAATATAATAAACACCAGCCTCGTGATACGGGTGCTTGCCCGGTGTATCCTCTTCGCTGTAATAAAAACCGTTTTTCTCCCATGCAACCGGCGTCAGATGAAACGGCGATTTTTCTGTAAATTCCTCCCGGTCCGTTTTGCGCGGATTGAGCCGCAGCGACTGATAATGACCGGATTCATAGCTCTGCAGAAATGCTTCGTATTCCTCTCCCAGCATTTCCTGCATGCGCGTCAAAAACGCGGACGGCAGATTCATAATATTCCTCACTTTAATTCATGATTTATCCTTATCATAAACCAGACGCGTAAACTGCGCAAGATTATTGTTTCCGTTCACCCGCTTCCTCTGTCTCCAAACCCGGTTCGTCCTCCGGCACTTCTTTCACCATGAATCGAATCATGTTTTCCTGAATTTTGCCCATCAGCTTTTCCATCTGCTTCTGTTCCTCGTCCGAAATACCTTCCATGCAGACGCTGTAGAGGTCTTTTTCCACGCGCAGCAGCTCTCCGGAAAGCTTCCTGCCTTCCTCTGTCAGGAGCAAGCGGTTCTTTTCTTTCTTTTCGCTGCTTTTTTCCTTTTTGTCCGCCGTGCGCTCTTTTTTCTCCGCTGTGCTTTCTATCCTGTCGGCGGGCTTTTCCTTTGCACTCTTTTCCTTAACCGGCTTTTCCGGCGCGATCAGCTTTTTGCGTTCCAGCTTCTGCATCGCAAGAAACAGCCTCGGCTGTCCGACTCCGGCGATTTCCCCGAGCCTGCGTGCGCTGTAGCAGGCGCTGCACTGGGCGAGGGCACACAGCAAAAGCGCCTCATCCAACGTCAGCATATTTTTCTGCGCCGCCAGATCCAGCTCATATTCATACAGCCTGCGGAACCGGTACTGCCCGATCACTGCGCCGTTTCCTTCCACTTCTTCCCGGGTAATCCGCCTGCGCTCTTCCCCCAGCTTCTTGCTTCCCGGAAGCACGCCTCCGTCCTTTGCCGCAGCCCATAAAAAGCTGTAGACCTGCAGCCGGATATCGGCATAATCCTTATCCTCGTAAACGTCTTTATAAAACTCGTTATAATACTCGAAAATGTTGCTCTTCATCCGCACCGTATTCGTGATGCTCGCTCCCTGGCTGACCAGGCTGCCGCGGCGCTTCAGATAATAATAAATCGGCACCTGCAGGGCAAAAAAACTCTCCGCATGGCGGATATATTCCAGATTAAACAAAAAGTCCTCACACCAGCTGATGGAGGTATCCATCCGGATATGATATTCTTCGATGATGCTCCTGCGGTACATTTTGTTCCAGAGTACGCCGTAATAAAAATCCGCCGGATTTTCAATCATATAGGAAGCAAACTCCTGACGGCTCATCACCTTGTCCTCTTCGATGTCGCCCTTCTGCGCCAGCCTTTCCCCGGAAACCCGGTAAAAGTCGGAAATGACCATGTCGCAGTTATATTCCTCCATCGAACGCACCAGAAGCCTTGTCGCCTCCGGCACGATCCAGTCGTCGCTGTCCAAAAACTGAAGAAACGTTCCCCGCGCCAGCTCCAGTGCCTGATTTCTCGTATCCGACACGCCGGTATTTTCTTTATGGATTACGCGTACGCGGCCATCCTGCTGTGCATAGGCGTCGCAGATTTCGCCGGATGCATCCTTGCTGCCATCGTCCATCAAAAGCAGCTCAAAGTCGCGGTAATCCTGACTTAAAATGCTGTCCACACAGCGTTTCAAATATTCCTGTGCATTGTATACAGGAACAATAATGCTTACCTTCGGTTCCATACTTCCTCCTGTTTTGAATTGGTTTCCTCTGTTTTCAGATATTTCTGCTCCATATCTTTTATCCGTCTGCTGCACGGTTCATGCAGATTTTCCGGTATTCCCGCGGGGATATCTGCATCCGCCGCTTAAAAATCTGATTAAAAAATTTTATGTCTTCATAGCCGACTCTGCGGGCGATCTCCACCACCCTCAGATCACTGTCTTCCAACAGTTCGCAGCTTTTTTCGATGCGGACATTCTGGACATATTCGCGCAGCGTCACCCCGGTTTCCTGCTTAAACCGCCTGCTGATATAGGCAACGCTGTAATGCTTTTGCTCACAGAATGTTCCCAGCGTCAGGCTGTCCTGATAGTTCCCGTTTACATATTCCAGCACCTCCTGCACAGACGTACTGTAGGGGCGCTCGTTTTCCGGTTCGATCAGCCCGCGCAGCGTCAGAAGCAGGATTTCCAGAAGCTTGAACCGAAGCAGCGGATAACATCCGACTTTTTGCTCCTGATATTCCAGAAGCATTTCCTGCATCAGCCGCCCTACCTGTCCATCCCGGTCGTGAAACACTCTGGCAAACTTCGCCTGCCCAAGTGACATCCGGTAATATTTTAACAGACAGCCCTGCAACAGCTGGGAAAAACTCCGGCAGCCCTGCAGTGTTTCATCCACCGTCTCCGGCAGAAACAGACAGTTGATCAACGTCAGATTTTTACAGTTCTGAAATCCATGGAGACAGCCGTAATCCACAAAAAAATAATCGCCTGCAGAAATGGTTTTCCCTTCGTTTTCCAGCGTATGCTCCGCTGTCCCACCCGTGATGTATGCCAGCTCAAAAAAATTATGGCCGTGCATTTCAAGATCCTCCTGACAAAACGGCATCATAATGAGTTTTTCCGCTTTCCTGTTCTGATAGAACTGGAATTCTGTAATCTCCCCTCGGAACATAAAGACAAGTTCACCCCCATTTTCAGTCAAAATCAGGTGCTTTTCTTTAGGCTACTATCTGTTATCATAAAAGTCAATACGAACCAAAACAAGGAGGGTATGTTTATGATTCCAAACGCAAAATGGATTCGTCCGGCACAGACAACAGGGGACGTCTGCCCGGTCTATTCCAAACAGTTTTCTCTTTTTTCTTCTCCCAATCAGTCGTTATCTTCTGTTGCGCACGCAACACTTTCTGTTACAGCAATGGGAGTTTATGAAGCATCTTTAAATGGAAAACGCATCGGCGATTTCGTCCTTGCTCCCGGCTGGACATCCTATCGCCACCGCCTGCAGGTGCAGACCTATGATGTTACCGAGCTCCTTTCTTCGGAAAACGAACTTTCCATCCTCGTCGGAAAAGGTTGGTACCGCAGTCCGCTTGCCTGGCCCGATGAAGCGCACCGTCAGCAAAAAGCACAGATTTCAGCCGGACTGATCGCACTTTTGACGATTACCTATACAGACGGCAACACGCAGCTTCTCCCGACCGGAGCAGACTGGTCGGCATATGAAAGCAATGTCCGTTTCAGTGAAATTTATGATGGCGAGACCTACGACGCGGCATTTGATCCGTCCTCTGCTCCAATTGCAATCGAGGAATTTGACGGTCCGTCCGATACGCTGATTGCCCAACAGGGCGAAAAAATTACCGAACAGGAGCGTATCATGCCTGCGCGGATCTTCACTACGCCCGCCGGGGAAACTGTCATCGATTTCGGTCAGGAAATTACCGGTTATGTCGAAGTTTCTTTAAACGCCCACGCAGGCGACTGTGTTGAGCTTTCCCATGCGGAAGTTCTTGACAAACACGGAAACTTTTATACAGAAAACTATCGCGCTGCCAAAGCGAAATTTTTATATTTCTGTAAAGAAGGATTCCAGACCTGGCATCCGAAGCTGACCTTCTTCGGCTTCCGCTATATCCGTGTCGATCACTTTCCCGGCGGAGCGGATGCAGTACGTCCGGACATTTTTACCGCAGTTGTCGTCTGCTCCGACCTGCAACGCACCGGTTTTCTTTCCAGTTCAAATCCGCTGTTAAATAAGCTGTTCGACAATATCATCTGGGGACAGAAAGGCAACTTTGTCGATGTCCCGACCGACTGCCCGCAGCGCGATGAACGTCTCGGCTGGACAGGCGATGCGCAGGTATTTATCCGTACCGCCTGCTACAATTTCGATACGGAAGCATTTTACCGCAAATGGCTTTCGGATCTTGCCGCAGACCAGTATCCGGACGGTCATGTAGACCACGTCATTCCCGCCATACTCGAAAATCAAAAGAGCAGCGCAGCCTGGGGCGACGCAGCCTGTGTCTGCCCGTGGGAACTTTATCTGGCATTCGGCGATGCAAACATTCTGCGCAGCCAGTTTAACAGTATGAAAAAATGGGTGGGCTATATCACCTCCTCCACCACGACCAAATACCTCTGGACCGGAGGAGAACACTACGGCGACTGGCTCGGTCTGGATGCACCGTCCGGCAGCTACAAAGGTTCTTCTGACGAAGACTTAATCGCTTCTGCTTTTTATGCGCATTCCACGGAGCTGGTCATGAAAGCCGGTAACGTGCTTGGCGAAGATGTTTCGGAATATGAGACGCTCTATAAAAATATCGTTGCCGCTTTCCAGGAAACCTGGCCGGTTTACCACACGCAGACCGAATGCATCCTCGCCGCCCATTTCCACCTGGCAAAAGACTGCCAGGCTGCAGCAGATCAGCTTGCAAAGCTCGTTACAGACGCCGGTGTGCAGTTAAAAACCGGCTTTGTCGGAACGCCTTACCTGCTCCATGTACTTTCGGACTACGGCTATGTCTCCCTCGCCTGGTCACTTTTGCTGCGGGAAAACTATCCTTCCTGGCTTTATCCGATCACAAAAGGCGCAACGACTATCTGGGAGCACTGGGACGGTATTATGGAAAACGGCGATTTCTGGACCCGCGACATGAATTCCTATAATCATTACGCTTACGGCGCAGTCGCTGACTGGGTATATGGAAACGCCGCCGGAATCCGTCCGCTTGACGGCTATCCCGCCTATGAAAAGATTTCTGTCTCTCCGCTTCCCGACAAACGCCTCGGCTGGCTTTCCTGCTCCTATCGCTCCCGCCATGGTCTGATCCGTTCCGACTGGAAACTGCAGGGCGATCAATGGAGATACGAAATTGAAACGCCGGTTGATGCAGTCATCACAATTGCCGGGCAGAAACATGAAGTTGCTCCCGGAACGTGGATCTTCTTCAGTGCGGTAGAATAAACAGTGAAACTCGCAGTCTGCAGCTGCGTGGAAAAAATGCCCCGGGCTGGCGATCGTGTCACCGCTGCCCGGGGCAATCTTGTACTCTATTCTACGCCTTCCAACAGCTCCAGATAATTTCCCTTGTCGATATGCATCATTGAGATCTGGTTTTTGTGGCGGCGGAAACCATACACACAGTCCACGTTGCGGATCAGGGACTGTAAGCGTTCGTCAGGCACGCAGACAATCAGCTGAAGATCCATCTGCCGGGCATATTTTAAGCAGACCGCACTTCTCTCCTGATCCATTTTGGAAAAGGCCTCGTCCAGAAGCACCAGCTTAATTCGACTGTCGCGGTTGGTCTGCTGCATGTAAAGCATCGCAAAACCGGCAAGCAGTGCGACGTATTTCGGATTCTGACCCTCACCGCCGGAATCGCGGCCTGCCATGTCATCCACGAAATTTTCACGGATCACGTTTCCATCTGCATCCGTAACCTGCTCGTACATGGAAAAGGACAGATAATTGCGGTAATCCGCATACTGCTCCATTTCCCGACGGTGCTGCTCCAGCACCCGCTCATCGTCGTCCTTTACCGGCATGAACTTGTCTGTCAGCAGCCTGATCTTTGCTTCGTATTTCTGATAAAAGCTGTCCTCTCCAAGGGACAGCTGCCCCTCGAAGCCGTCATTGTCCAGGTTCTTGCTGTCTAACTCCGGTGCCATGAGCATGTCGTAAAACTGACCGTTTTCATTGTAGGCAGGCTCGATTTTAATCTGGTAAATACTATCAGAGAAGTTCGTCTTTTTCAACAGGCGGTTGATCTCCGCAGCGTGCCGCTTTGCCGCCTTAATGTCGCCGTGAATCGTTGCGATCACATTCTCCCGCAGGCTGCGGTAAATGAAATCGCATTGTTTTTCAAACTCTGTCCGATACTGGGGCTCAAAATCTGTCTCATACTGGGAAAGCAGCTGCTCATAACCCTCATTGGATTTCTCCGAGCCGGAAAATCCGCTGGAGGGATACTGCAGGATATAGGCGTTTCTTGCCCGGGACAGCTCTTCTGTCTGCTCCTGCTCCTTTTCACAAAGTGCTTCTATCTCCGCATTTTTCTGGGCCCTGACCGCGCCGGAGGATCGTTTGGACAGCGCCTCCTGCACCATTGCGGTGATCTCCGGTTGCTGCGTATAACCGACAGACGCCTCCTTTAATGCTGCGTTTTTGGACTGCAGCTCCGTGCGGATGCGCTCCTGATTACCGGTCTGCTGTGCAATTTCGTTCTGCATACCGGATATTCTCTTTTTCAGCTCGCTGCGTTTTTTGCGAAGCTCTGCTTCTTTTTCTTCCAGCTCCTTATATGCACCCATCCGCAGACCTTCGATGGTTGCTTTCGTCTCCTGTGTTTCCAAAAGCACGGCTTCCAGCTCCTGCGCTGCCCGAGAAAGGCTTTCCAGATACGCCGGCTCTTCTTTCAGGCTCTCCATCTCCCGGACCGCCTTCAGACCGTCCGCCATGCGCTTTGCTTCTTCCAGCTCTTTTTTCAGACGCTGCGCATCTACTTCATAGTCCTGCTGCCGTGCACGGGAAACCTTGCTTCCGATGCACGCGCCGACAGTATAATCCCGTTTTTTCAGATGCCGGAAAATAAAATTACTGTAGGAATAACAGTCCGGCGTCACGCCGTCTTTGACACTTCGCAGCTCCTCCACCGTGCGGCATTTCATAATCCGTCCCAGATAGCGTTTTAAGCAGCTGTCTGCAAAGGGCTCGACCGCCCGCACAGTCTCGTATAACGAACCCTCCTCCGCCCTCGGATTGCTCTTTGTGACCGCCTCAGAATGAATCAGATCGATTTCCTCAAACTGCCCCATCTCCCGGAAGGCTTTTGCTGCATCCGCCGCGACCTTCGGCTCTGTAATCAGGCTCAGCTTCAGACGTCCCAGACGTCCTTCTACCGCATTTTTCCATTCCTCATCCTCAACATCGAACAGGTCTGCAAAAATCCACACCTTGATTGTTCTTCCATACAGTGCAGAAAGCTTCTGCTCCAGAGCAGCCCGGGCCTTTGTCAGCACCTCCGGATAGGATTTGCGGTTGTTTTTCATATCGTCCAGAAGCTTTTGCTTTTCCTTCAGGTCTTTGGACAGCTGCCGCTCCTGCTCGTGATAGGTTTCGTACTCTTCCTCGATATTCTGGCGTTCCTCTTCCAGACGGCTGCGCAGCTCCAGACACTGCGCCTGTGTCACCGGTCCGGCGCAAAATGCGCCAATCAAATTCAGCAGCCGGTTGCTGATATAGTCCGCAACGATCTCGTCGCTCTCCCATCGCCGCAGTCCCTGCAGGATTTTGCGCCACTGTGCCGCGTTATCCGCCAGCATCCGGCTTCTTTTTTCCAGCTCTTCCAGACGCTCCTGACGGCTGCCAAGGTCGCTGCTTTTTAAGTCCGCACTGACAAGGATCAGCTCGTTTTCCAGCTGGGCAGACAGGGCTTCCAGCTCTTCTTCCTGCTGCCGAAGCTCCCGCAAACGCTCCTGTGTCCGATCCTGATCCTGTAAAAGGGCGTCGATCCGGTTCTTCAAATCCTCAATGTCGATACAGCGGATCACCGCCTGCTGCTTTACGATATCCGCACGCGTCATCGTCAGCTTTTGTCCGGCTTCCCGCACTTTTTTAAGCATTCCGATCTTGTTTTCCAGCACGTCGATCTTTTCTTTGATGTCCCGGTAAGCGCCCAGCTGTTCGCTGATCGTTTCAATGGTGTCTCCCTCGCTTTTTGGGAACATGTAATCCCGGATAAACTGTCCCGTCCCGTTGGACATTTTCAGCGCGATCGCACTTTTTTCCATGGTCATAAAACGATTCCCGTCAATGTAGCCGAGGATCTGGTCATACAGCGTGCTGATATACGCCTCCCGGGACGGATAAATGCGGTTTAACTCTGCCCTGCCGCCCTTTGCCGTCTCCTTCATCCGCGTCTCTGTCAGTGCCCGGATCTCCTGGTTCGAATAAGGATAGCCCTCTGCCGTCAGATACCCGCCCTCCGGCATTTTTCCGAGATGGCTGAAATAAACGAACTTTCGTATTTCAGAATCGTTTTTCCGTACTTCAAAAGCAATTCCCATGCAGACATACTGCTTTGTCCCGGTATCCTGCAGCTCCAGGACGATCTGGGAGCAGAAATCCTGTCCTTCGCGGTTTGCCGTGCCGTCCTTTTGTTCACCGCGCAGATAGCTCAACACGCTTCGTCTGTTTTTGGCGTCGTCCGCCGCTTTATTTAAAAAACTCGGAGAAAAGCTGCCGTATAAAATCACCTGGATCGCATCCATAACCGTGGATTTTCCCGAGCCGCTCTTGCCGGAAAACAGGTTCACATATTCGTGAAATTCCAGAATTTTATGGTTGATTCCGCCCCAGTTATTCAGACACATCCGGGTAAAGATCTTCTTCGCCTGTTTCACGTTCCTCTTCTCCTTCCGTCGTTTTTTCTTCTGCGTCATCCCGATAACGCTGTACCAGCTCGTTAATCGCCAAGGACGAGCAGAAAATATTCACCGTACCGTAAATATAGATCGGCGTCTGATCCTCTACGTTCAAAATCGCCCCCGGCAGCTCGATCATCTGGTGGGTTTTCATCAGATTTAGCGCAGCCTGCCAGTCCTGTGCGTTCAGTTTCCCCGGAAGCAGTCCGGTATTTCTGCCGTATTCCCGGATTTCCGCCAGGGTCGTCACCGTCGCATGCAGTCCCTCGCCCATGATTTTATCCCGGTAAATCAGCTTTAACAAAAGCAAAAGCTTTGTCGTCGTCAGGCTCATTTTTTCCATCGCTGCACCGTCGCCTGTGATCCGGAACAGATGATCCTGCGGGTCGTGCACCAGCTCACAGCCCATCACAGAAAGATAGTCCGCAATAAATTCCCGGTGCTTTAAACAGACCTGATAGCGCCCATTATCCCGGGCCGTCAGCGTCACCGGATCGTATTTTACCTGTAAAATACAGGTCTGACGAAGCAGCTCCTGTATGGTTCTTCGAATCGCCTCCACCTCGGCGGGGGTGCGTTCCTCCAGATATGAAAACATGTATCAATTCTCCGTTTCGTCTATACTAAAACCGGTGTAGGAAAAGCCGTCCTTCTGATGGATTTCCTCCTGCAGCAAAATCCGGTCTTCCTCCTGTCTGCTCTGGGTCGCCTCCTGCCAGATAAACAGAAGCTTTTCCAGATCCTCTGCCGACTGCACCGTA
>ULXI01065623.1_pt1 | contig 23051 bp, 15 predicted proteins | sample 1961181 | NCBI WGS metagenome assembly ULXI01 (sample SAMEA4835835, study PRJEB28245) | human gut metagenome | biome: gut microbiome; material: fecal sample | place: Denmark | collected 2008 | reverse complement strand
GCTTTTACCATCGGCCTCCTCCTGCATCAATTCTCGGATAAGTTTCTTCGCTTTATTCGCTCGTTTTCCTTGTAACTTGCAGCTAAATACTGTGATTATCTGTACTAAATCTTCAACGAGTTCTTGTTGCTCAGATTCTTCAGTATTGTCAATAATCTCAATCTGTCGTTCTAAATCATCTTTTTGTTTGTGGCTTGAAACACGACAATAGCCAATGATAATGCGGTTTTTAGGCTTTACATTCATTACCTGGTTGAGCTGTTCATCGGAATAATACCTATAACCACTTGTTGTAGTATGATGCGGATGAAGTTTTCCATTAGAATCCCAATTTCGTAATGTCTGTGCTGATACACCTATAATTTATATACTTTTATAAGCCTTATTCAGCTGTTCAATCACCTCCTTGTGAAAAATTGCGTACATGCCTGGAATCTTGTGTAGAATTGAACTAGAAACATCAGAATAATAAAAGAAATAACAAGATCAAACCAACATGTCAGAATGAACCGGTTATCAGCAACCGGCTTCGCCCTTTGCGATGAACAGCTCGGCTGTCCCCGCTCGCGCTTCTCTCCTTCGATCACGAGCCCGCGCTGACGCGCTCTATCGCCTGCTTCCGCAGGCTGCTCGTTCTCTAATGGCACGAGAAAAACAAATGCCGCTTTCAGCGTCGCTTGTTTTTCTTTCGTGCTCATTATATAGCACAATCGGCTTGAAAGGGAATACCGTAAACGGTATGACTTTCAAGCCGATCCAAATATGGTACTATGGTTCACTCGTAGTTTCCTGGGAGCAGATTTCGCGCTTGCGGGAAAATCTACTCCCAGGAAACTACGAAGAGAGCGCCATTTCATGAGCAAAAGGAGCTGCGAAGCAGCGGAAAGCATCGAAGATGCGCTTTTGCGAATGAAATGGCGCGGTGAACTGTTAGAATATTACGCCTGGATTTCCCGCACCAGACAATATTGTTTCAGGGAAAAATGCTTTTCCACGACTCCATACACCTTAAACCCGAACTGCTGATAAAACGCAACGTTACGCGGGTTGTGCGTTTCCAGCGAAATCATCAAATCGTTGCGTTCCGCGTATGCAACTGCCTCTTCCACCAGCGTCGCCGCGATTCCGTGATGCTGCATTTCCGGATCAACCGCCAGATAAATGATATGCAGTCTCCGATCCTGATGCAGCTGATCCGTCCAGCTTGAATTCAGGTAATCCCTGCCGAGCACGAAATTAAAAAATGTTTTCAGGCTGTGATCCTCCCGGATCAGATAGCCCTCCGTGCGCAGCGTCGCCTGCACCTCCGTAAAATAACGATGCAGCAGATGGTACGGCTCCGTTTCATCCGAAACGACCAATATGCCGTTTAAATCCTTACTGTCTGCAAAAATTTCACACGTCTCATAAAATTCCGTCAGGTCGCATTGAAACAGCTCCGGCATCAGCCGTTTCCGCACCTCTTCATCCGGAATCAGCTCCACATACAGCGGGTCCGCCGCAAACGAACGGCACAACAGCTCCTCAAGCTTCGACAAATCCTCTTCCTGTACCCGATACAGTTTTTCACTGTCCATAAAATTCCACTCCGGCTTCTCTCAAAAGCCGCTCCATCCTTTCCGTCTGCACGCACAGCGTATCGATTTCTTTCCGGTACAAATCGCTCTGGCGCTCATATGCAGCCTCCAGCTGTGCAATTTCTTCCGTAAAATCACTGCAGTCCGTTTTTTCTTTTTCCAGAAGTCCGGTCACAACCGGGAAAAAGTTTTCAAACCCGATAATTCTTCCGGTTCCCCATTTCAGCCGATCTGCGCTCTGATCCAATGCATACGATGTAAAATGTCGATAAACCTCTTCTTCAAACAAAAATGCGTACCGGTTGCTGTCGATCTCATACAGCTTGCGCAGTGCCGCCGAGAGCCTTCCCTCTTTCAGATTGCGCACCGCACCTTCCAGAAGCTGCAAACGATCCTGCAAAATTCCATGCGGAAACAACACGTTTCCATACCAGTCGATCCGCACATAGGCGTCCTGCTCCTGCTGAAAAACCTGTAAAAGCGATCGTTCCAGCTTCCGGGTGTCTGCCGCAGGTACTTCTGCAGCAGTGTCCGTTCCCTGCACACATGTGATAAAATCTCCGTTCACCGCCCCGGCATCGCCAGTCTCCGCCGTGCGCAGTCCTGATGCATTTTCCACACCAGCCGCCGATGCGTCAGCGTGCCTCGCGTTCCGGTTCGTTTTCTCTACCTTTGCATACAGCTGTTGCGCCGTCACCGTTGCCTGCTCCAACACCCGCAACAGCCGCTGTCCGTCCGCGCCGGTTTTTTCACACCATTCGCTGTCCAGCCGCTCCCTTGCTTTTCGGAATACTCTGGAAAAATCCAGCGGAACAACAACCGTACGGTCAATCGCCATCAGCAAAAGTCCAAACAGCTCATGGTGCATCCGATAAACATCCTCATCGTAAAAGCCGTCGTTGTCGAACTGTGAATGATAGTTCGTTTCCATAAAGCTTCCGCCCGTAAAATCATTTACCATCGACGGGATTCCGGCAATCGCAATGGAAAAATCGTCCGACCAGGTTTCAATCGGCGCGGTAATCCTCGTTTCCTCCGGATATGCGCCGGTCAGGCTCGGCAGCTCTTCCAGAAATTCTTCCAGAAAAGAAACGTATTCGAACGTGCTCCGAATCCTCGCCCGCGTCCCGTGTGCCAGCGCAGGGAGCTCAAAATTCAGGTCGGCAATCACGCTTCCCCGCCACTCCGGATGCACCGTAAATACCTGTTCATACGCGCCCGTCGACCAGTCGAACTGCGAATCCGCCACGCCCCATTCCTCGGATGCCATGCAGCAGAACATCAGCGTATTTTCGGGCTGATATCCAATTTCCAGCAGCGTTTTTCCCATCGAAAGCATCATCGAAATCGCGGTATTATCATCCTGAAAACCATCAAAATAGGAATCGTAATGTGCGGAAAGCATAATTCTGCGCTCCGGGTGCGTTTTCCCGGGAATCTCCCCGACGATGTTATAGGTCGTCTGCGCCGGGATCACCTTTGTCGAAGCGTCAAACAGCACCTTTACCTCACTGCGACCCTGCAGCATTTTTTTCAATTGATCTGCATCGTGCCGGGCAATCGAAAATGCCGGTGCATTCGACGGTCCCGCGATATCCTGTGCGTTCAGTGCGCGTTCGTCTACCTCTCCGTAGCCGCCCGTCTGTGCGGCAATGACAGCTGCCGCGCCTTTTAAATGCGCCTGATAAACCGGATAATTGATCCACCACTCATCCCGCTGGTTGATATCCACCAATACGAGCTTTCCGGTCACATCCATTCCTTCATAATCCTGCAGAGTTCCTCTGCCTGCATACACAACCGAGTAGCACTCCGGTCCGTCCGTCACAAAATTCGTCTGATACGCGCCAAGCTGTATCGTTTCCTCTTCGCCTTTTTCGTTTAAAAAAGTCATTTTCGCGCGTTCAAATTCCCACGCATCTACTGTAATCGCATCCTTATGGATAATCGGAAAACCGATTGTATGCATCTCCTGCTCCAGCATTTCCCCGGTTGCAAGCTCTGCCTTCGACCCCGCCGTCCGATAGCCGAGTTCTTCGTTGGTGCGGTGTTTTTCCATCCGTTTCGCCAGATGATAGGAATAGGAAATATCCAACTGCTGTCTGTATTTCTCCTGCATGTCCATCGTATACCACTCCTGTCTGTCATCGCTTTTATGCCTGATCCGGTATCATAGGAGACAAAAGACCTTTTTGATCCCGACATCATTTCAGTCCCAGTATATCATTCTTGTAGCAAAAGACAAGAAGGTTTCCGCTGCATAGAGGGCAAAGATTGAAAAATAAAATTTTTCAATCGTGAGATTTGTGTCTGTACTCACTTGACACAAACCCGACATGCGCAAAAAACGTGCGCAGAAAGGAGGAGAAATATGCCGCGCAGAGGCGACCGGTTGTGGCTTTGCGCGGCATATTGTATTTTGCGACGATGTCTGGTTACCCGATTACAAGCTCCCTGCCGCCCATTTTTTCATACAAACGGTGGGAAATGGAAACCACCGTCCGGTTTTCTCCGGCGCGCCTGAGCGCATATAAAACCTCCTGCTCTGTGCCTACATCGAGGTTCGCCGTGATTTCATCCAGCAACAGAATCGACGGCTTCGCTGCAACCGCCCGGGCAATGGACAAAAGCTGCCACTGTCCCTGTGAAAACAGTGCATCCGTGCAGGGCGTATCATACCCCTGCTCCATTCCGTCAATCACTTCATGCAGTCCTGCCAGCTTCGCCGCTTCGACTGCATCCTCTCTGGAAATCATCGGATCAGAAAGCGTAATCTGCTCCAGAACGGTTCCGGGAACCCGCTTAAAGCTCTGCTCCACGCAGCCAAACAGACGCCGTCTGATACTGTCCGGAAGCAGATAAGCGTCCTGTCCATATATTTTTACACAGCCCTTCTGCGGACGATACAGCCCCAAAAGCAATTTAAAAACTGTGCTCTTTCCTGCGCCGGTGCGCCCGGTCATCGTTACCTGCTCGCCGGTTTTTATCTCGAAGCTCAAATGCTTCAGAACCATCTTTTCCTCTTCATAGCCGAAGCTGACGTCTTCCAGGGAAATACATGCGACCGCAGGCGATTTTGCCGGCTCAGCGACCGCAGCGCGATCCGAACCAGCGGCCGCAGCATAATCCGAACCAGAGGCCGCGCCGGCTCTGCCAAGTTCTACCATCGCTTTTTCTCCCGCCTCCCCGGAGGTTTCCAGCCGCGTCGGCAGCTCCAGAAATTCTCCGACACGCTTCGCACCTGCCAGCGCCTCCTGGATCGTCTGGATTTCCATGCCAATGCTTTCGATTGGGGAAAAGATTCTCGAAATATAGGAAATTACCGCAACCGCCGTACCGACTGACATACCGAAAAACATTCTGACTTCCGGGCCGGACGAAGCCGACAGCAGCATGACAACGCCCGTCACCAGCGCATCTGTAATCAAAATAACCGGAGAATACAGTGCATCGTAAAAATTTGTACGCTCCATCGCAGCATATCCCTCCTGCAGCGTACGGTCATAACGTTTGCGCATAAAGCCTTCTTTTCCAAAAACATGGATCATCCGAATGCAATGAATCGTCTCCGGCACAAGACCCGACGTCCGCGCAGCAGCCTTTCTGCTGTCCATCTGCGCAGCCAGCATTTTTTTCTGAACATGTCTTGTAAACAGTGCGATCAGCGGCAGAATCGCCAGCAGAGTAATCGCAAGTCCGCGGTTTTTCTGCCAGAGCACTGCGTAAATACCGATCATCGTGCAAGCGTCTGCAAACATGCTGATGATACCGGAGGTAAACAGCGTTTCCAGCGTATCAACATCTCCGACGAACCTGGATGCGATCGTTCCTGCGTCCATTTTACTCAACGTATCTGCGGACAGCTGCGACAGCTTTTCGCACATCTGACTGCGCAGACCGTGAGTCAGCTTCTGTCCGAATACGATCAAAAGGCTTTCCCGCGTAGATTCCAGCAATCCCGCCAGTGCTGTCACGCCGAAATAGGAAAATGCCTGTGCAATCGCCATCGGATTTCCCGCAGTCAGCCCGTCCACGATTTTTTCCAGAATCAGCGGCGGCACAAGTGCAGTGACGACTGCGCCGACTACGGTGATGACCAATGCAATCGAAAGCAGAAGATTCTGTGTGCAGATCGATCCCACCGCAGTGAGAATTTCATGATGCGCCTTTGACGGCATCGTTTTTTTCAAACGCTCACGCATGGTCTGCTCCCTCCTTCCATACCTTGCACAAATTTGCATATTCCGGAACGATCTGCAGCATTTTTTCGTGCGTTCCTGTCTGCGTCTGTCCGTTTTCCATCCAGATGACCTGATCCGTCTGATCAAACAAATACAGGCGGTGCGAAATCAGCAGGATAATCCGATCCTTTGACATCGCTTTTAATTCCCGGAAAATCTCCTCCTCCGTATTCCGATCCAGCGCCGCAAACGGGTCATCCAGAACGATCAGCGGCTTTGCATGGGACAGCGTCCGTGCAAGCGCCGTTCTCGCCTGCTGCCCGCCGGAAAGCCGCACGCCGCGGCTGCCGACCAGTGTATCGATGCCGTTTTCCATTTCGGACACTTCCCGGTCCAGGCAGACGCGCGAAAGCTCCCTGCCGACGTCGATCTGCTCCTCTCCGAGCGCGACATTGTTTCGGACACTGTCCGCCAAAAGCTCCGGATCGTGTCCCTGCCATCCGACCATGCTCCTGCGTTCTTTGTCTGAATATTCAGATAATTCTTTCCCGTTTAACAAAACATGTCCGGTATAAGGCACTTCTCCCAGAAAAATTTTACCAAGCGTCGATTTACCGCACGCAACAGGACCCGTGATCCCGATGATCTGTCCAGGCTTTGCACTTATCGTCAATCCGTCAAAAATCTGCTTTCCGCCCGGATATGCGCCGCCCGCCTGATCCAGCTTCAGGCTGACCGCCCCGGCTGTTTTTTCTTCTGTTTCTTCCGGAGGCTCTGTCAGCAGCGGACGGATTCTTTTCCACGAAACGTTCGCTTTCTGTACGGAGTTAAACAGCTTCGCCGCCTTCGAGGACTTGACCGCAAGCTTTCCATAGCAGGATAAAAATGTCGTAAACGCTGCGATGTTCCAAACCGTCCATCCGCTGTTTAACACATTTTTCGAACCGAAATACAAAATCAGCACGGTGCTTCCCATGGAAATCACCTGATACAGCGGAGGCATCGCTACGACCTGCATTCCTGCACGGACTGCTGTTTTTTCGTAATCGTCTAGCTGTTTTTCATACATGCCGCTGCGCTGTTTTTCACAGCCGTAAATCCGATAAGTCACCGCGTTGCCCGCGCGGTCCAGCGTCGCTGTATTCAAGCGTCCGGCGCTCTCCTTATATGCGGCATTGCTGCGCTCTACCACGGTTTTCATCTTTTCCGCCATCAAATAGGAAAACGGCGGGAACAACAGACACAGCAGTGCAAGCCGCCAGTCGTACCACAACAGCATCGCAGCATAGGCAAGCAGCGCAATACCGGTATCAAAAATCTCCGTCGTAAACTTCCGGATTCCCTCTACGCACGCATCCACGTCAGACACCGCTTTTGTCAGAAGGCTTCCGGCCCCCTCTTTTTCCAGCTCACCTACACTTTTATGTACCAGATTCCCGTAAAGCACCTGCTTCATGCCCCGGTTGATATCGTTCGCAAACCGGCGCACATAAAACCGCTTGATGTAGCGCGCGCCCTGCACGAATCCGATCACTGCCACATACGCGCACACCAAAAGCAGCATATCGGTAAAAATTTTTTTCCCTGTAAATACATCCAGCAGGCACTGTGCAAGCCGTCCTTCAAACCACGGCCCCGCGAGCAGTCCGATATTATAAATCAGGCCGGAAACCGTCACCGCAAGCAGCGGCTTCCACTCCGTCACAAAGTAGCTTCCGATCTGATCCGGTTTTCTCCCGGCAGTCCGGATTCCCGATTCTTTCCTGTCGCACATCGTCGTCCCTTCAGCCATCCTTTTCTCCCCTGTCCATCCGTTCCTTTACCTGCAAAAATCCAGACCGGCTTTCTTTTTTCGATCTCAGATACAGTCGATCCAGCATTTCGCAAAAGTGCTCGGTTTCTGATTCGTCCAGTTCCTCCATCAGCCACTCATAAAACGTCGATTCAATGCTGACCTTGGAGTTTTTCAGCCCTTCCGCCTTTTTTGTCGCATACAAAAGCTGACTTCTTTTGTCCTCCGGATTGTCCCGGCGAATCAGGTAGCCCTTCGCTTCCAGGCTTGCCGCCCGGCGCGCCGCAGCTCCCTTGTCGATCTTTAATTCTTCCCGCAGCTGCGCCTGTGTGATGCCGGGATGGTGCCGCACCAGATGGATAAAATCGAACTCCGCCGTCCCGATTCCTTTCTCCTTCATCGCCTGTACCGTCAGCTTATTTAACTCCCGCGCAATTTTCGTCATTTTCCGTTCGGTTTTATCCATCGCAATCGTCCTCCTGAATTTAAGTTGCAGGGGCTTTCCTGCACGATAGTTTTTCAAAATGGATGTACCTACATCTTTCTTTCATCCTAGTTTATCCGCAGAGAACTGTCAACCGTTTTCCTGCGCTTGAATTATCAGGAAAACCGCGCTATGATGTTCTTAACTGACTTATGTATCTCACAAAGAAGGGAGCTTCGTATGACTTTAGAACCGCTTATTTTAAAAATGATTTCCTACGATCACGGCAGCCCGGAGCGCATTCAGCATTTTCTGAAGGTGCACAGCTTTGCAAAGACGATCGCTGTTTCCGAGCATCTCGATGAAAAAACACTGTTCATTACGGAAGCTGCCGCCATCGTGCACGATATCGGCATCCGGCTGTGTCTGGAAAAATACGGAGACGGAAACGGAAAATTACAGGAAAAAGAAGGTCCTGTCCTGGCAGAGCAGATGCTCTCCGAGCTGGGATTTGAAAAAGATGTGATAGAGCGCGTCAGCTTTTTAGTCGGTCATCATCATACTTATACCGGCATCGACGGTCTCGATTATCAGATTCTGGTGGAGGCGGATTTTCTGGTCAACCTCTTTGAAGGAAACACGGACACAGCCCATATCCGAGCGACCTATGACAACATTTTCCGCACAGAGACCGGGAAAAAAATCTGCCGCGAAATGTTTGGCTTATAATGTGGAGACATCATCAGCTTTTCTTTCCATTTCGCGGCATTTTGTTAAAAGGATGGGCCTCCCACAAAAACGGCGACGCTGCGCGGTTTCAGGATAAATTCACTGTCAATGACAGTCATCTGTGACTCCTTTTCGGGCATTTCCGGCTGGTCCGTATTGACCGCAAGCCTCCATACAAAGCCGTTTGGAAGCTTCGGCAGAAAAAACTGCTGATCCTCCCAGAAAACATTGACCGCCAGGTACACGAGATCTTCCGTTTCCAATTCCCGGGTTCGCTCCATTTCCAAGCTCCACACAGATTCCCGGCGTCTCTCTGCTTCCTGACTCCACGCGTTTTCCTGATTTCGTCCTGTTTTCTGACTGCTTCCGGCCGGAACCGCCCCCGCAAACATCACGCCCAGGAATTTACTTTCCTGGGTCACATTATTGTCCCAGGGCTGATTCGTATGGACGCTGACCGTCGGGAACCCAAGCCCGGACGAACTGCATTCTCCGCGGATTGCAGAGTGTTTTTTGCGGAATGCAATCATATACCGGAAAAATTCGTAAATTTCTCTATTTTTTTCCAACAGCGACCAGTCCAGCCAGGAAATTTCATTGTCCTGGCAGTAGGCGTTGTTGTTGCCAAACTGCGTATTGCAAAATTCGTCTCCCGCCAGAAACATCGGCGTTCCGCGGCTGCACAGTAACACCGCACAGGCATTTTTGATCATTCTTTTCCGAAGCGCTTCTATTCCGGGGTTGTCGGATTTTCCCTCGTACCCACAGTTCCAGCTCCGGTTATCATCTGCACCATCAGTATTATTCCAGCCGTTTTCCTCGTTATGTTTTTCATTATAAGAATACAGGTCGTACAGCGTAAAGCCGTCGTGACAGGTCAGAAAATTGATTGACGAATTGTAGCCCCGATACTGCCCGCCGTACAGATCCGGAGAGCCGGTAATCCGCTTTGCTGCCTGTGCAGCGAACCAGTACTCTCCTTTTAAAAAGCTGCGCAGCTCATCCCGGTATTTGCCGTTCCACTCCGCCCACCGGTTCCACGCCGGGAAATTTCCGACCTGATACAAACCGCCCGCATCCCATGCCTCCGCAATCAGGTTGACGTCCTTCAGCACCGGATCTTCCGCCAGATTCCGAAGCAGAGGCGGCTGTAACAGCGGCGTCCCGTCCTCGTTTCGTCCCAAAATGCTCGCAAGGTCAAAGCGAAAACCGTCCACCCGATAATGAATTACCCAATGCCGCAGGCATTCCAGAATCATCTGCTGTACGACTGGATGGTTGCAATTTAACGTATTTCCGCATCCGCTGAAATTATAATAGTTTCCCTCCGGCGTCAGCATATAATAAATCCGGTTGTCGATTCCCTTAAATTCAAAAAACGGTCCCTGCTCGTTTCCCTCCGCGGTATGATTGAACACCACGTCTAAAATGACTTCGATTCCGTTCTGGTGAAGCTCCCGGATGAGATTTTTAAACTCCGTCCCTTCCCGGTTATACTCCTGACGCGCCGTGTATCCTGTGTTCGGTGCAAAAAATCCAACCGTGTTGTAGCCCCAGTAATCCAGAAGCGTCCTGCCGCCGATTTCACGTTTTCCCATCGTCTCGTCGAATTCAAACACCGGCATCAGCTCAACCGCAGTGATGCCAAGCGCCTTCAGGTAGGGGATTTTTTCCCGGATACCCTCAAACGTTCCCGGAAACTGCACGCCCGAGGAGGCATGCTTTGTAAAACCGCGCACATGCATCTCATAAATAATCAGCTCCTGCATCGGCTTTTTCGGCTCTCTGGCGTCACCCCAGTCGAAATCGTTGAACACCACCCGCCCATGATAACCCTTCTCCCGGTCGGGCTCTTTTCCCCAGATGCTCTGCTGCGTCACCGCCCGTGCATACGGATCCAAAAGCACTTTTGTTTTATCATAAATCAGCCCTTTTTCCGGGACATTCGGCCCGTCCATCCGATAGGCGTACTCAAAATCGTAAATATCCAGACCGAACACGATCATCGAATATACCCGCCCGATCCTGTAATTTTCCGGAAAAGGAATCGTCCCGTAAGGCTCTTTTTCCCCTCTGTGAAACAGCAGCAGCTCACAGGAAACCGCATTCTGAGAATGAATTGTAAAGTTGACGCAGCTTCCGAAGGAAGTCGCTCCGTTGATTTCATATAGCCCCGGACGGATATCGAATCCGTTGACGCGATCCAATGGGTTTAAAAACTGTTTCTCTGCCGCAAGCGGATTTAGGTTCATGCTGTGTGCCTCCTGTCCCTTTCGATTCTTACTCCCAGTTTATCATCTGTAGGGCAGGATGCAAGCAGGAAAGTCTGGTCATCGCTGTTTTTCTCCGAAAAGAAGAGGTATCCACCGCAGCGGTTTGCACACCCCTGCGGCACGCGCGCCATACTATATAGAAACGGAGCGTTTCAGGTGATCTGCATGGCAGTCTCTTCTCTGGATATTCTGAATCTGTCCCACTCTTTCAAGGACGTGTGCGAAGCGCACGCCAAATCTCCCGAATGTCTCTCCTGCACGCTCCGTCTTTTACTGGAATACAACCTGATTCAGGCAAACCTGGAATATTCCAGACGCTTTTGCTGCACCCCCCAGGCACCGGACGACGCAGCTTCTAAAAACTGCAAAAAGGAATTTCCATCTGCAGGATCGTAGATTGTCAACAAAGCTAAAAAAGTTTTGAAAAGAAAGCGAATTCTGGTAAATTTTAATAACATTTTTTCCTTTTTCCCATTAGAATAATGTCGATTTTATAAAAATTTCCTTTTTTTCTTTCCTTTTTTGTATTACAATGAAATTATCAAAAATCGATCGAAAGAAAGGGGTTTTTCCAATGGCAAACAGAATTATGCTCAACCAGACCTCCTATCACGGAGCTGGCGCAATCGAAGAAATCGCAAACGAAGCAAAGGCTCATGCTTTCCGGAAAGCATTTGTATGTTCCGATCCGGATCTGATCAAGTTTGGCGTAACCGCAAAGGTAACGGATATTTTAGACCGCGAAGGTCTTGCTTATGAAATCTACTCCGATATCAAAGCAAACCCGACCATCGAAAACGTAAAGAACGGCGTTGCAGCGTTCAAGGCTTCCGGCGCTGACTACATCATCGCAATCGGCGGCGGTTCCTCTATGGATACCTCCAAGGCCATCGGCATCATCATCGCCAACCCGGAATTTGAAGACGTCCGCAGCCTCGAAGGCGTTGCTCCCACCAAAAAGCCCTGCGTTCCGATTATCGCTGTTCCTACCACTGCCGGCACCGCTGCAGAGGTTACCATCAACTACGTTATCACCGACGTAGAGCGCAAGCGCAAATTCGTATGCGTTGACCCCCACGACATGCCGATCATCGCAGTCGTTGATCCCGATATGATGTCCTCCATGCCAAAGGGCCTGACTGCTTCTACTGGTATGGATGCTCTGACCCACGCAATCGAAGGCTACACCACCAAGGCTGCATGGGAAATGACCGATATGTTCCACTTAAAGGCAATCGAAATCATTTCCAAATCCCTGCGTAATGCCGTCGCTAACACCAAAGAAGGCCGTGAAGGCATGGCTCTTGGTCAGTATATCGCAGGCATGGGCTTCTCCAATGTCGGTCTCGGCATCGCTCATTCCATGGCACACACCCTGGGCGCTGTTTATGACACCCCTCACGGCGTTGCATGCGCAATGATGCTTCCGATCGTTATGGAATACAACGCAGACTGCACCGGTGAAAAATACCGTGAAATCGCACGCGCAATGGGCGTAGAAGGCGTTGATCAGATGGATCAGGCTGCTTACCGTAAAGCTGCGGTCGATGCTGTCCGCAAGCTTTCCGAGGATGTCGGCATTCCGTCCAAGCTCGAAGCCATCAAGGAAGAGGATCTTCCGTTCCTGGCAGAATCTGCCCATGCAGATGCATGCGCACCCGGCAACCCGAAGGATGCAAGCATCGAAGATCTGACCGCATTATTCCGTAAGCTGATGTAAAAAAGAATGTGCCTTGGCACATTCTCGCGCCGAGGCGCGGTTGCTTCGGCAACCATCTACCCTTGCGCCGAGTGCGCATCCTCGCGGAGCGTTTTTATTTCATAGGACGCATTTTCCTATGAAACAAAAAACAGCCCCGACAGTTTTTATTCATGACAATAGAATGCTCGCAAAGCGTGCATTCTATTGTTTGAAAACTGCCGGGGCTGTTCCTTTGCACCTCTTATAACGGAGGCGCGCCTTCGATTTTTACTTAATTTCTTCCGGATTTGGTTTCAGGGTAACACCTCTGTTGATATCGCCCTTTAAGTCCTTGCCGAACTCGTAGTCGTTGCCAGGCAGAATTGCATTCAGGATAATACCTGCCAGCGCTGCGATTGCAAGACCGGTCAGCGTGATGGAGGTGCCGAATACCGTAAAGGTCAGACCACTGGAGAAGCCCAGGCCGCAGACCAGGATCACTGCTGCGATAACCAGGTTACGGGACTTTGTCAGGTCTACATGGTTCTCTACTACGTTACGGACGCCGATTGCGGAAATCATACCATACAGCATGAAGCTTACGCCACCGATGATTGCGGACGGCATGGAGCCGATTACATCAGCCATCTTCGGAATAAAGCTTAAGATTACTGCGAATACAGCTGCAATACGGATCACTCGGGGATCATGTACATGGCTTAATTCCAGAACGCCGGTGTTCTCACCGTAGGTGGTGTTTGCAGGACCGCCAACCAGAGCGGACAGAGCGGTTGCAAGACCGTCGCCTACCAGAGTGCGGTGCAGACCGGGATCAGCGATGAAGTTTTCGCCGACTGTTGCGGAAATCGCGGACATATCGCCGATGTGCTCCATCATGGTAGCAAGCGCGATCGGAGCCATAACTAAAATTGCAGTCAGGTTAAATTTGCACAGCTGGAAAGGCGGCAGGCCAACCCAGGATGCAGATGCAATGTTGGAGAAATCCAGGATAGCGCTTCCGTCCGGATTTGTCAGGCCAATTGCATTTAAAACAGCTGCAACAACATAGGAAACCACAACGCCCATCAGAATCGGGATAATTTTGAACATTCCTTTTCCCCAGATGTTAAATACGATAATGGTTCCAAGTGCAATCAGAGCGATCAGCCAGTTGGTCGATGCGTTGGAGATTGCAGACGGTGCAAGGGACAGACCGATACAGATGATAATCGGACCGGTTACAACAGGCGGCAGATAATGCATAACGCGATGTACACCTGCAAGCTTGATGACCAGGGCAAGCACCAGATACAACAAACCAGCTACAACAATACCGCCACAGGCATAAGGCAGCTTTTCTCCCATGGTCATGTCTGCGAAAATTCCGGTGTTCAGATTTGCTACCGTAGCAAAACCGCCCAGGAATGCGAAGGACGAACCAAGGAAAGCCGGTACCTTCAGCTTGGAGCACAGGTGGAAGAACAGAGTTCCCAGACCCGCGCAGATCAGGGTTACCTGAATGGAAAGCCCTTCTCCTTCAAAATAGTTGTTGACCAGAATCGGTACCAAAATCGTCGCACCAAACATTGCGAACATATGCTGCAGACCTAACAGCAGCATCTTCGGTACACCAAGTGTTCTGGCGTCTTTAATTGCCACACTTTTCTCCTCCATTATGAACCTCCTATAAATTTTTATCTGTTCTATAGTAGTCTCTTTCTTCCTTTCCGTCAATCATTTCCTGTAGAAAAAAACCTTCTATTTTCTATGTAAATTCAGTTTTTTCCTCTTTTTTTCAAAGATAGGGTGCGCTATAATAAATTCTGCACGCCATTGGTGTGCAGTTCACACGCACCAAAGAAAGGACTTCTATTATCATGACTTCCAGTTCCGAAACCTCCCGGCTGTCCGGCCGCCCTGCCTGGGCGTTCGACCGCAGGATTTTCTTAAACGGCATGCGCGACGGCGTTCCCATCGCACTGGGCTATTTTGCCGTTTCCTTTTCCCTCGGCATCGCCGCAAGAAACGCCGGTCTGACGCCGCTGCAGGGCTTTTTTGCCAGTCTGTTAAACAATGCCTCCGCCGGCGAATATGCTGCGTTCACCTTAATCGCCGCCAATGCGACACTTTTCCAGGTAGCGCTTATTACTTTGATCGCAAATGCGCGGTATCTGCTGATGAGCTGTGCGCTCGCGCAGCGCTTTGCACCTGGCACACCGTTTTTCCACAGACTGATTATCGCTTATGACGTAACGGACGAGCTGTTCGGCATCACGATTTCCCGCCCCGGCTGCCTGAATCCGTTCTATACCTATGGTGCGATTTTGCTTGCCGCTCCTGCATGGGCGTTCGGCACAGCCTTCGGCATCATGGCAGGAAATGCGCTTCCGCTGCGCGCTGTCAGTGCGCTCAGCGTCGCCCTTTACGGCATGTTCCTCGCAATCATCATCCCCCCGGCACGGAAAAATAAAGTCGTTGCTGTCCTGATCGTCATCAGCTTTGCGTTGAGCTTTTTCGGCAGTTATGTGCCCGGAATCTCTGCATTGTCCGACGGAACCCGCACGATTTTGCTTACCGTGCTGATTTCCGCCGCTGCAGCAATTTTTTTCCCGCTCAAAAGTACACAGGAGGAATCCGAACATGAGTCGTAATGTGCTTTATATCGCCGTCATGGCGCTGGTTTCCTATACAATCCGCGTCCTTCCGCTGACGCTGATCCGCAAACCGATCCGCAACACATTTATCCAGTCGTTTCTTTATTATGTGCCTTATGTTACGCTCGCTGTGATGACCTTTCCAGCCATCCTGCACGCAACGCAGTCGCCGATTTCCGGTGCAGTTGCCCTGATCGCCGGAATCATCGCCGCATGGCTCGGCGCCGGATTATTTCCGGTATCCGTGATCTGCTGCGCACTGGTTTTCCTGATCGAGCTGTTTATCTAAAAAAACTGATATCACAGCTTAAATTTCTTGCTTTATCTTCCGTTATGAACTTGTTATGCTGTTCCTATGACACAGATCAATCTGAAATCCCACACGATTTCAGCTCTGGGAGGAGAGTTATCGTTAATGGAAGATTTTAAAAAGAACTTGCTTAAAATGGGAAAAACAAACCGGACTGTCCCCGCGGTTTTGCTGATTGCTGCTGCCTTCTTTCTGCTGTTCGGCATTTTTATGATCCCCCACAAGGATCAGCCCTTTGACCCGACCTCCGGCGGCTATGCTTCCCTCAATATCGTCTATGTTATGGGACCCTTCGCAGAGCAAACCTCTGACGGAAGGACTGTAAAGAAATATTATGTTGCCGAAAACGACAAAGGTTACTGGTCTATCATCAGCACCGAAAACTCCTGTCCCTTTCCGGTTTACAATGAAACCATTTCCGATGCCGATCTGAAAGCAATGGTTCCTCAGACTGCTGTCGGTCAAAGCAAGAAGATCCCCAAAAAGCTTGCCGGATACCTTGTAGACTACTTTAATAACAACGGCTTTGAGCTCTCCCTTTCCGACTATGAGCAAACCTTGGGTGATCATTATCTCGATACCACCGCACCTTTGATGGGCAGCAGCCTTGTGCTCTTTATATTTTCTGCAGTCTTTTTCATCCTCAGTGTGATCGTCCTGATCTCCTTCCGGAAAAACAGCAATCACATTCAGACCCGTATTCAGGAGCTTATGCAAGACGGTGAGTTCGAACCACTCTGTCAGGATTTCCAGTCAACTGGCGCTGCTTTTTATGACAGATTAGGTCTCGCTGTCTCTCCCCATTATCTCCTTGACTTTTCCAATTTGCAGTATGGTTTTTCTGTATACCCCCTCGATCAGTTTTATAATGTTTTTAAATGCAACATGGTGAACGGCCAGCCTACAACATCCAATTACATTGCTCTGGAGCTCAAGAATGGACAGCGGATCCTTGTTGCAGCCTGCCCGAATACATCTAAAAGCTTTAACACTGCACTGGATATGCTGAAACAGTCTGTAAACGGAGGTATGCAATGGTGATCACTTACGGAACCAGAACCTTATTCAAGCGGGAAGGCGCATGGGGACATGCGATCTGTAAAAACTGCGGACATGATGCTCCCCAAACCCTTTGCCGCCAGCTCGATCAGGTAACGCTTTTCTTTATCCCCATCGTCAGTCTTGAAAAACAACGCGGCATCCTGTGCGAAAGCTGCGGCATGATTGTACCCCTCGACAAGGCAGAATACAAACGCCGCCGTGAAGCAAGACAAAAAGCTGCCCTTTTCTGAACTCTGTACGATAAAAAACCGGTCTTTTATGACCGGTTTTTTTGCAGTTCATGACAATAGAATGCACGCTTTGCGTGCATTCTATTGTTTATTCTTTTTTCATAATCCATACTTCGCTGACTGCCAGCGCCTTTAAGGTATCGTAAACCTCCCAACGGACTTTCAGCGTGCCGTCCTGATAGGATTCCTTCGGCAGGTCGTATTCCCAGAACGGCTCTCTTCCAGCCTCGATCTCCCGGCGGACAGATTTTCCGTTCGGATTCTGCGCAATCCGATCTGCCAGCAGGACTTTTCCGGCACGGATATTGACCAGTGTTTCATCCTTCAGCGCGGTCTGTCCCACAAATGCCCGGAAAAACGAATTCGGATAAAATACCTTCATCCCATAAGAAGCTTCCGGATCAAGTCCGGTAAACGTCATTTCCAGCGGCGTTCCATACAGCACCGTCACATTCAGCGCCCAGGTCAGCGGCATCGGGAACTCGTGGTACCAGCCGTCGATCTCATGCAGCAGGCCGACCATTGTATACACGCTGTGATCGATGAACGGAGTTTTTAAATATCCGGGATCTTCCTCCCAGCTGTGCCATACGGAAACATGTGAAAAGCCTTCGTAAGTGCCGGGCGCGCAAAACTGATTTCCGTCGCCAGGATCCTGACGCAGGTTCAGCTGATGCAGCGCTGCGCATCTGTTCTTTTCGTTCTGCATCTTTTCAATCCGCTTAAAGCTCTGCATCAAATACTGATAATCGTTTAACGGCATGCTTCTCGTCTGCAGGTACGCGCCGCGAATCCAGCACTGCCCGCCGTGATGGTTTTCGGTCAGCTGAATACCGCACAAATTCCGCAGGCTGTCTGCCAGCTTCAGCATTTCAAACAGCACATCCTCCGCCGCCGGAACGTCCTTCGAAAGATTCAGGATCGTCCGCGCCTCCCGGATAACTGCTTCGCTTCCGGTAATATCCGCCAGGTCGAGCACCGCACGCGCCTGCTGCTCCAGCTCCTGATCCTTTGCATATTTCTGTTTCGCCCAGTAATCCGTCAGAATCCGCAGCTTTAACATCTGATAGCGGTAATTGTTTTTCATCTGTTTCGATACGGTTTTATCGAATGCTGTAAAGGATTCATACAGTGCATCGATTCCGTCGTTTTCCAGAACCGGGCCATCCCAGTTATGCTCCACGTCCATCAAAAATTCCGCAACCTGCTCAGAGGTTTCCGAATCGATAAACAGGTTTGCATAATCCGCCATCGTTTCCTCTGCCGCCACCGAGCTGTCAAAATCCTGATCCGCCCAGAGGATCTTGTTGACGTCATCATGGATACCCTCGGAATAGGTGATCGAACCGATGGTATATGGCTCTAACATATTGTGAATCGCTTTCATTTTTTCCGGACGCGCATTGTAGCCCTCCCGTCCGCTCGTCAGTGCAAACGCCATATCCCAGTTTTCCACCGGGAACTGACAGTTCGAATTGTGGGAAATATCCGGATAGTTCCGAATGTTTTCACGATATTTTTCAGGAAGCTTCTCATACAGCTCTTCGATGCTGTCCTGCTCCCAGGGCGCAAAGCACACGCCGGTAATCCAGTCCGGCTCCTTTGCGATTTCTTCATAAAAAGTATCGTACCAGCCAGGCTCCGGCTGAAAATGCTGCGGTGCAACCCATACGCCCGCTTCCGGATGATATTCGTGCAGAATTTCCACAAAATGCTCTGTCAGACGCATCGCATCCGTCGGCCAGAGGGAACCGGGATCCCCCAGCGGAACCAGCATTGCATCCAGATAAGGAATTGCAGAAAAGACCCTCCGGCGTTCTTCCATCTCCCGGTCGATGCACCCAAAATCATGATAATCGCGTCCGACATTCGGATACCACAACCAGACGTCCATGCCATAGGAATGAATGATTTTGGAAACCTCGCACATCAGCTCCATCGGATCTTCCGGGAAAAGTGCGGAATACAAACGGTCGTCCGTCTTCGGCGGAAGCAGCTCGATGGCGTTTGCTCCGAACAGCGCCAGATCCTCGATATACGCCTCGAATTCCTTTTTTGACCATGCACCGTAGGTATTGTTTTTGTCCCGGTAGCCCAGCTGATGTCCCCGCAGCGGATACTGCGGCGTCATGCTCAGGCTGTCCAGCTCGTCCGGAATTTCAATGCTGCCTTTTTTTACAATTGCTTTTCTCAAAAGCCGCGCCATTCCGTAAAACTCGCCGCGTTCGTCTTTTCCGAGCACAACGATGCGCCCGCTGCCGTCCGGGTTGTCGATAACCCGGATCCGGAAGCCCTCTTTGCCCGGCACAGTGATGCCGTCAAACAGCGCTTTGACCTCCTCGCTGCAGCTGTCCTCTTTATAAAACTCTATGCTGATTTTTCCAGACGTTTTAGACTGCAGTAAAGAAACACCGCTTCGTTTTTTTAAATTTTTGCAAAATACGTCCGCAGTCTTTTTTTCCAGAGCAGTCTGAAGCTGCGGTTTGTATACAACAGCTGATGTGATTTCCATTTTCTTTCTCTCCTTTTCTTTATTTCCACAACTTCCGTGCCAGGATGTCCAGCGGCTCTGCGAACCGCTCAAACAGCCCGTCCTCCGTAATTTCATTTCCATCCTGCGATGCATAATCGTTCCACAGCATGTAGCAGGCTCCCAGCGTCCGGCTCGACCACCGCGGAAGCTCCCAGGTTCGCTCCTGCGTTTCGAAAACGTTCGGCTGCCACTTTTTTTCCAGAAAATCCAGATCCAGACGGTCATAGCCGCCGCCCGGAATCAGGTACAGACTGCTGCTCAGCGAATTGATGACGGAAAATCCGGCATCATACATTTCCTGCGGATCTGTCCAGTCCGTATCCCATACCTGCAGCTGAATTTTTCTGGAAAGCCCCGAATAATCCTGTCCGGTCTTCGACAGGCTGCCCCACATGCGGATTGTCTTTTCCGGCGCTGCCTCCGCTACATAGTCCGAAAGCGCTTTCATATAATCCACAAAGGCTTTCTGATTCCCAAAATACTCGTCCATGCCGATATGCACCGTCCCCGTTCCGGAAAAAGTATCCGACTCCGTCAGGTATTCCGACCAGATCGTCTCTGCCAGCTTCTGCGCTGCCGGGTTGGACAAATCCAGCTGATCGACACTCTCCGGGTCACCGGAAAGCCCAAGCTTCGGAAATACTTTTGTAAATGCCAGACTGTGGGCGGGCGTGTCGATTTCCGGCACGACCTCAACGCCCATCACCGCAGCGTCCTCGATAAACTGTGCAAATTCTTCTTTGGAATAATACAGATCCTGCGACGTAATTGACTGTCCCGCTTTATTTCTCACATCCGATTCCAGCCGAAACCCCGCATACAACTGTCGCGCGCCCTCTTTTGTCCCATCGTAATCGCTCTGGGAAATGATCTGATTGTCGTTCAAATGAATCTGCAGCGTGTTCATCTGATGCTTTGAAAGCTCTTCTGCAATGCGGTACAGAAGTTCGAGGGAAACCGGTCTGCGCCCTACGTCGATTCCAAAGCCCCGGACCGACCACGCCGGATAGTCCCGCAGCACGCCGGTCGGAAGCTGTCCTTCTGATTTCTCCCAAAGCTGTCCAAGCGCCACACACCCCCAGCGCACCCCGCGCTTCGTCCGCGCCGAAATCGAAATCACGCCCGGACTCTCTGCTTCCAAATTCAGTTCATAACCCTCGTCCCCAAGCGTCTGTGTCCATTCTTTCCCGTCCCCGACAGCCTTCCGAAAGTTCAGGACGATATCTCCTTCCGCTGGTTTTTCTGTATCCGCCAGCTTCTCAACCGATACGTCCTGCAGCAACTGTCCGGAAAGCTCCGTTGCAAAAAGCTGTGCCGTCCGCTCCAGCTCCTCGTCCCGGTACACGACCCGGATGAAACGGGTTGTCCAGTCAGAGTGGGCCGCTCCAGTGGACGCGCCACCGGGCTTCCATTCCATCGCGGTGAAGCCCTTTGGAAGGGTCCCTGCCGAGAGGGCTTCCGGTACTTCCTCCCGTTCTCTGTCCACTTCCACCCTCTCCGATGCCGGAATCTTTGTCTGTATTCCCGGCAGTTCCTGCATTTCTCCGTCTTTTTCCAGAATAAATCCAAGCTCAACCTGCGTATCCGCGATCGTGTCCGTGATTTTTCCGTCCATATTTACCAGCACATCATAATCCGCACCGCCAAAGGAAATGCTGTACGGCTCCGGCACCGTTGGGAGCTCCAGCGTTCTGCGGCTCCCGGCTTCAATCTCCGGCGTTTCAATCACAAAACAATCCTCCAACTGTCCGTACACTTCCAGCTCCTGTACCGAGACGTTCTGATAATACAGGCTTAAATCGCTTTCCTCTTTCAAAACATCCGTCACATGCAGACGAAAATACCGCGCCTCTACAGGCTCATTCAACACAATCTGCTGCTCTTTTTGCTCCGGCGCCTCTTCAAAAACAGACGCCTGCTGCCAGTTCTCTTTATCCTGGGAATATTCCAGGGCATAGCTTTTCACATTCGTCCGTTCCCAGTATATCCGAACTGCACCGATGCTGACCGGTTCTCCAAAATCCGCCATCAGCCAGTGATCGTTGTTTTCCCAATCGTTTTCCGATGACCAGCGCAGGGTTTCGTCCGTATGATTTCCGTCTCCCGCATACATTGCCCGAAAGTCTTTGCCTTCCTCGCTGTCCGCTGTCAGCTTCGCTTTTTTCTGTAAAATCAGATTTTCCCCAACGGTTTCTACCGTCAATCCGGCATCGCATTCTTCCGCACTCCATACCTGCCATAACGGCTGCTCTTTCTCAGAAATTTCTGTCCTACTTTGAGAAGCAGCTGACATTCCGAGCACTCCTGCAGCAAGCACCGCAGCCTGAAGGAATTTTGACACACTGACTGCGTGCCTGCCATTGGCATGCCGCCTGCCCACCTGTTTGTCGCCTGCAGATTTTCCATCTTCCAGCCTGCGATCCGCGTGCAGCAACATTTTGCTGTCTTTTCCCGTTTTTTTCTCTCTCATGCCGTCTTAGAACCTTTCCAGTCCGATTTCTATCCACTATCCGAAAAATTTCATCACGATTTTTCCCGCCAGAAAAACGACCATTCCAATCGTGGGAACCACATAGATTCCTGCAAAAAAGACTCCCAACAGCAGCCGATACAGCATACCGAAGCATTTTTCGGCCTTCGCCTTCTGCTCTACAGCAATTTTCCATCCCGTCTCAGCTTTCCGCCCTGCAAAAAACAGAATTAACAGGAACGCAAGCCCCAATGCGCTGATGCCAGCCCCAGTTTTCAGTCCCGGCTCCTCAAACGAAAATACAACTTCATTTTCGCCCTCTGCCAATGTTATCCCCAAAAAGCCGCCAAGTATCGGCTCGATATCCACAGTTTTCCCGTTTTGCATACACTTCCATCCGTCTATCGCAATAAACGGAACAAACAACGTTTCTCCCTCTGCCGCAGACACACTCACATGGATTTGTGCATTGCGCTCTGAAATGGAAAGCTCTGACGACTGCAGGATTCTGGCGGCTTCTGACTGCAGCGCCGCCTGCCATGCATTCTCATGCAGCGCACCAAGCTCCATCTCCTGTGCTGCGACCAGCGTCCCCATCCGGTCGGTAACAGAAATCATCACCTCCTGCGCTTCAAAAGTTCCCAACAGAATCAGCCGATGTGCACTCGCCATCTGGTTTTTCTCCGGAATTTCAACCGGCTCACCGTTGACTGAAACAAAAATTTCATCCGCGCTTCTTCCTGCATCCAGATACAAAAGCTGCTTGTCCGTCACAGAAATACAAAGCGTTCCATCCTCCAAAACAAGCTCCTGAGCCGGGAAAACTTCCATGATATTCGTATACTCTTTCGAACCGGTCGTCACATCCACGCTCTGCTCTTCTTCAGAAGTCTGTCGATGTTTCGTTTCAACATCCTCTGCAGACAATAGCTCTGCCCAGGCACACTGATTGCAAAGTACGCTGCCGCTGCCCGACTGCCCCAAAGCTTCCTTTGAGAATACAAACACATTGCGCAGCATTGTATCGGAAATCTCCGTTCCGCCGACGGCACGCACCGAAACCCAGGGTGCAAGATAACCGAGACTTTCCAAAACCGCCTTTGTCTGTTTGCTTTCGGTCGGAAAGTATCCGCTG
>ULXI01006965.1_pt1 | contig 23514 bp, 15 predicted proteins | sample 1961181 | NCBI WGS metagenome assembly ULXI01 (sample SAMEA4835835, study PRJEB28245) | human gut metagenome | biome: gut microbiome; material: fecal sample | place: Denmark | collected 2008 | reverse complement strand
CCCTTTTTGAATCGCATATCCCCGCCTGTTGCTCAAACCATCCTCTACGCCGATGTAGTTATATGTCTGAGCGGCAGCCAGAAAGGATGATATAAGGAAAAGAAAGAAAAAGAAAAAGAAATGCTTTTTCATATTAGCCGATTTTGGTATTTGAGTTTGATAAAGTTGGGGGGATTTAATATTAACACAAAAGTAGTGAAAATGTTTGAGATATGCAAAAAAGGAAATACAGAGTGGTAAAGCGGCAGGATGGAAGGCGGTGTGGAGATATAAGAAATGTGCCAAAGCTCCTGCAAAAGCAGAGTCTTTGGCACATTATCCATTATTGCATTACAGTTTTACACGTGGTTATTTTCCAGTCTTTTCTTCCACCCACTTGCGTGCGTTGACAAATGCCTCTATCCATGGGGTAACCTGGTCGCTGTGAACGCGGTCTTGCGGATAGTAGCCGTTCTGCCACGGGAAGATGGAGCGTTCCAGGTGAGGCATGATGGCCAGGTGGCGTCCGTCGGTGCTGGCTATTGCCGCAACAGAGTAGTCGGAGCCGTTCGGATTGCCCGGATATTCGTCGTAGGTATATTTTGCCACTACATTGTACTTGTCTTCATCGTAAGGCAATGAGAATTTTCCTTCTCCGTGTGCCACCCAGATACCGAGCTTGCTGCCGCTCAAAGAGCCGAACATTACGCTGCGGTTGGTAGGGATAGTCAGGCCGATAAAGGTCGATTCGAATTTATGGGAATCATTATGCAGCATCTTTCCCTTCTTTTCGTGGTCGGGAGTGATGAGGCCTAATTCCATCATAAGCTGGCAACCGTTGCATACGCCGAGAGACAGCGTGTCTTCGCGTGCATAGAACTTGTCGAGCGCCTCTTTGGCTTTTGGGTTGAAGAGGAAAGCGCCTGCCCAACCTTTGGCGGAACCCAATACGTCGGAGTTGGAGAAGCCGCCGCAATAAACCACCATGTTTACGTCCTCCAGCGTTTCACGTCCGCTGATGAGGTCGGTCATGGTGACGTCTTTCACATCGAAGCCGGCAAGATAGAGTGAATAGGCCATTTCGCGTTCGCCGTTGGTTCCCTTTTCGCGGATAATGGCGGCGCGGATACCGGTCGGGGTACGACGGTTCGGGTCGAGACCGTATTGCGAAAGCTTACCCTTGAATTCAGGCCGGAATACCAAATCCAGCGGCTGCATCTTGTAGTTCTCGAAACGTTTCTTGGCGCATCCGTTCATGGACTGTTTGCGGTCCAGCAGATACGATGAAGAGTACCAGACATCACGCATGTAGTCCACGCCGAACTGGTAGGTAGCGCCGTCTTTGCTTACGAGAATATGACGTTCGTCGGTCGGCTTACCGATTTTGATATAGCCTACACCGGCATCTTCCAGTATCTTCTTGACTTCTTCCTTATGCTTGTTGCTCACCTGGATAACGATACCCGGGTTTTCGGCAAACAATATCTTGACGAGATCCTGCTCTTTCATCTTGTCGAGGTCGATTTCCATACCGCCCTCTACATTGGCGAAGCACATTTCGAGCAGCGTAGTGATAAGACCGCCGGCCGAAATGTCGTGTCCGGCAAGAACAAGTCCCTTATTGATTAATTCCTGTACAGCCAGGAAAGCGTCACGGAAGTATTCGGCATCTTGTACGCAAGGAACTTCGTCGCCTACTTTACCCAGTGACTGTGCGAAGGCGGAGCCGCCCAGCTTCAGCTTGTCGAAACTGAAGTCGATATGGTACAGCGTGGTTTTCTCATCGTTGACAAGCACGGGAGATACCACTTTCTTCACATCTGCAACCTCGCCGCCTGCAGATACGATAACCGTACCCGGAGCGATGACTTTGCTGCCGTCGGGGTATTTCTGCGTCATGGACAAAGAGTCCTTACCCGTGGGTACATTGATTTGCAGGGCGCAACAGAAGTCGCTCAATGCCTTTACCGCCGTATAAAGACGTGCGTCCTCGCCCTCTTGCGAGCGGCACGGCCACATCCAGTTGGCTGACAGGGACACGCTGTCCAGACCTTCGGCAAGCGGAGCCCAGATCAGGTTGGTTAACGCTTCGCTGACGGAGAGGATAGAACCGGCTGCCGGGTCGGCAAGGGCTGCCTGCGGAGCATGTCCCAAAGAAGTTGCGATACCTTTTTCGCCGCGATAGTCCAAAGCTACGACACCGCAGTCGCTCAACGGCAACTGGAGTTCGCCCTGGCATTGCTGGCGGGCAATCTTACCTGTTACGGAACGGTCTACCTTGTTTGTCAACCAGTCTTTGCAGGCAACGGCTTCCAGTTGGAGTACGTTGGTAAGGTATTCGTGCAGTTGCGACAATTCGTATTCCGGCATTTCATAATGACGTTCTACGGTCTTGTCCACCATATAGGTTTTGGGTGAAGAGCCGAACATCTGTTCTACGGCAAGGTCGAACGGGCGTACGCCGTCGGCTTGCTGGAAAGCGAAGCGGTGGTCGCCGGTGGTTTCACCGACTACATACATCGGAGCGCGTTCGCGTTCGGCTACCTTACGTACGTGTTCGATGGCTTCTTCCTGAATCAGCAGACCCATGCGCTCCTGACTCTCATTGGCTATGATTTCTTTGGCAGACAAAGTCTTGTCACCGATAGGCAGCTTGCTCATGTCGATAAGTCCGCCGCACTCTTCTACCAGCTCGGACAGGCAGTTTACATGTCCGGCAGAACCGTGGTCGTGGATGGAAACCACAGGGTTGGTGTCTTCTTCGCAAAGTGCACGTACTACGTTGTAGGCACGTTTCTGCATCTCTGCATTGGCGCGCTGTACGGCATTCAGCTCGATGCCGCTGCTGTAGCGTCCCGTATCTACGGATGACACGGAACCGCCGCCCAAACCGATGCGGTAGTTGTCGCCACCGATCACGACAACCTTGTTGCCGGCTTCGGGAGCGCCTTTCAGACAGTCGCGTTGCGTACCGTATCCCACACCGCCGGCAAGCATGATGACTTTGTCGTAACCGTAAACCTCATCTTTCTCTTTGTGTTCAAAGGTGAGTACGGAACCGCAAATTAGCGGCTGGCCGAACTTGTTTCCGAAATCGCTGGCGCCGTTGGATGCCTTAATCAGGATTTGTTCGGGAGTCTGGTACAGCCATTTGCGTACCGGAAGTATTTCCTCCCAGGGACGGTCTTCGTCCGTGCGGGGGTAGGAAGTCATGTATACGGCTGTTCCGGCAATAGGCCACGAGCCTTTACCGCCGCCCATACGGTCGCGGATTTCACCGCCCGTACCGGTAGATGCACCGTTGAAAGGCTCTACGGTAGTAGGGAAGTTGTGGGTTTCGGCTTTCAGGGAGATAACACTCTTGATGTCCTTTATCTGGAAGAAGTCGGGCTTGGAGTGGTCTGCCGGGGCAAACTGCTCGATAACCGGACCTTCGGCAAAGGCAACATTATCTTTATAGGCCGATATAATCTTGTTCGGATTTTCCTGAGTGGTTTTTTTTATCATCTGGAAGAGGGAAGATTCCTGCTCCACTCCGTCGATGATGAATGTGCCGCCGAAAATTTTGTGACGGCAGTGCTCGGAGTTGATTTGCGCAAAACCGAATACCTCGGAGTCGGTTAGCGGACGTCCCAGGTCTTTCTCCACTTTCTTGAGGTAGTCCATCTCTTCTTTGGAGAGCGCCAGACCTTCTTTTTCGTTGTATGCTTCCAGATCGTCAATGTGAATAATCGGTTCCGGCTGGCGGTTGGTCGTAAATACGTTTTGGTCCAGACCTTTATACATACGTTGCAGCATCGGGTCGTGGTCTGCATTTTCATCTTTCACAGGGAAATATTCTTCGATACGGGTGATACCGTTCAGACCCATGTTCTGGGTGATTTCCACAGCATTGGTACTCCAGGGAGTAATCATCTCGCGGCGCGGACCAACGAAATGTCCTTTCAGGTTGTCTTCACTTTCGGGGGTGGCTTCTCCAAAAAGCCAGCAGAGTTTGTCGCTGTCTGCCTGGGTAAGTTCGTGGTCGCATTCTACGGCAATCACGCTCTTGGATGGTGTTCTGAAAAAAAGAATCATACTTTTATTTAAGAGTTTACGATTTGCTACTTTGTGATTGAAACTATTCTATTGTCTGTCAGTTAGCTTCTTCTCTTTTCTTCCTGGGTGCAAAGATAGTGCAAACCAGAGGCAGAATAAAACGAACTTGTCTGTTTTTTTATGCCGGGATGCAGTTTACCTTTGCTTTTGGCGCAAAGATACAGAAAATCGTCGGGTGGGAGAAAGAAAAGGAAATAAAAAACTTCAGTGGAATAGGGAAGTCCGCCCCGCCGGATGATTGACTTTGTATCTAAACTCCTTTTCTGACGAAAAAACGTTAACTCTATTCGGTTGTCTCATAAAAAAGTCCGATATTTGCAGGCATGATTCAGATAGAGACCATACTTGACATATTATGGAAAGGGTTCATAATAGGTGTTATCGTATCTGCACCGTTGGGCCCCGTAGGAGTATTGTGCATTCAGCGTACTTTGAACAAAGGGCGTTGGTATGGTTTTGTGACCGGTATAGGCGCCTCGCTGAGTGATATTGCCTATGCTTTGCTGACAGGCTACGGAATGAGTTTCGTATTCGATTATGTCAACAAGAATATCTTCTATCTGCAACTGTTCGGGAGTATCCTGCTGCTGATATTCGGTATCTATACATTCCGCAGTAATCCGGTGCAGTCCATTCGTCCGGTATCCACCAGCAAGGGGTCTTACTTTCACAATTTTATCACAGCGTTCGCTGTCACTCTCTCCAATCCGCTTATCATATTTCTTTTTGTAGGCCTTTTTGCGCGCTTTGCTTTTGTAAGCGAAGGCGTGTTGGTCTTTGAGGCCGTTACGGGGTATCTTGCCATTGCTTTGGGAGCATTGACGTGGTGGTTTGGAATTACCTTTTTTGTCAACAAGGTCCGTACGCAATTCAATTTACGCGGCATTTGGATATTGAACCGTATTATCGGCGGCATTGTCATGGTGGTATCTGCATTCGGACTGGTGTTTACGCTGATGGGCGAATCGCTCTATTAGTTACGGGAGCGGACCGCGGTATCTTGGTGAAGAATATAAATTATAAATCATAAATCATCTCAACGTGAAGATTTCACAGCAACTGAAAGAGAAGAATATTGCCGAATACCTTATATATATGTGGCAAGTGGAGGATCTGCTTCGTGCTAACAAGTGCGATATAGACTTGATTCGCAGCAACGTCATCTCCCGTTATCCTGCCGGAGAACATGCGGCTCTGGAGGAGTGGTACGGCAATCTTGCCGATATGATGCGTGCCGAGGGGGTGACGGAGAAAGGGCATTTGCAGATTAACCGCAACGTTATCCGCAACCTTACGGACCTGCATGCCGATTTGCTGGCTTCCACGAAGTATCCCTTTTATAATGCGGCATATTTCAAAGCGTTGCCTTTTATTGTGGAATTGCGGCAAAAGAGCGGACAGACAGAAGAATCCGAATTGGAGACCTGTTTTGAGGCGCTTTATGGCATACTGCTGCTGCGTTTGCAGAAAAAGGAAATCAGCCAGGGCACTGCCAAGGCGATAGAAGCCATCAGCAGTTTTCTTTCCCTGCTTGCCAATTATTACGACAAAGAGAGGAAAGGCGAGTTGAAACTGGATAATGACTGACGGAATGTTTGCATGAAGCAGGGTAATAGTCGGGTGATAAATAGTAAACTGAAAATAGTCAACGTACCTGTGTGTTGAAGATAAAAGAGGTATCATAACCATAGGGAATAAATAGTAATTGTTAAGATGAATATATTAGTAACCGGTGCCAACGGTCAGCTTGGCAATGAGATGCGGGTGCTCTCCGCTGAAAATCAGCAACACACTTACTTTTTTACAGATGTGCAGGAACTGGATATATGTGATGAACAGGCCATACGTGCATTCGTGACCGATAATCGGGTGGATGTTATTGTGAACTGTGCCGCTTACACGGCAGTGGACAAGGCGGAAGACAATCCCGAACTTTGCGATAAACTGAACCATATAGCTCCCGGTTATCTGGCTGCCGCCGCCGAGGCTTGCAGTGCTGCCATGATACAGGTTTCTACGGATTACGTGTTCGACGGAACCGGTCATATTCCTTATACGGAAGAAGTCACTCCTTGCCCCAACTCCGTTTACGGCTCTACAAAACTGGCAGGTGAGCAGGCTGTTATGGAGAAGTGCAGCCGTGCGATGGTTATCCGTACGGCATGGTTATATTCCATTTACGGCAATAATTTTGTAAAGACCATGATTCGTCTGGGCAATGAACGCGAGCGGTTGGGAGTTGTTTTCGACCAAATCGGTACGCCGACTTATGCCAACGATTTGGCACGTGCCATCTTTGCGGCTGTCAATCAGGGCATCGTCCCCGGTATTTATCATTTCAGCAACGAGGGAGTATGCTCCTGGTATGATTTTACGGTGGCCATTCACCGCATGGCGGGCATTACCTCGTGTAAAGTCAGCCCGTTGCATACGGACGAGTATCCGGCCAAAGCTCCGCGTCCTCAGTATTCCGTATTGGATAAGACGAAGATTAAAAAGACTTTCGGTATCGAGATTCCCCATTGGGAGGATAGCTTGCAGGTCTGCATCGATAGGCTGGCGCAGTAAGCAAAATAATACTTATTTGAATATTATACCTTATATATATGGCAAGTAATCAAGAAATAGCGAGAAGACGAACCTTTGCGATTATCGCCCATCCGGATGCCGGTAAGACATCGTTGACTGAAAAGCTGCTGCTGTTTGGCGGTCAGATTCAGGTGGCGGGTGCGGTAAAGAGCAACAAGATAAAGAAGACGGCAACGTCGGACTGGATGGATATTGAAAAACAGCGTGGTATCTCCGTAACCACTTCCGTAATGGAGTTCGACTATCACGATTATAAAATCAATATCCTCGATACTCCGGGTCACCAGGACTTTGCCGAAGATACCTACCGCACACTGACGGCGGTGGACAGCGTTATCATCGTGGTGGACGGTGCGAAAGGTGTGGAAACACAGACACGCAAGCTGATGGAAGTCTGCCGCATGCGCAACACTCCGGTGATTATCTTTATCAATAAGATGGACCGTGAGGCAAAAGACCCGTTCGACTTGCTGGATGAGCTGGAGGAGGAACTCTCCATCCACGTCCGCCCGCTGACGTGGCCTATCGAGAGCGGTCCCCGTTTCAAGGGAGTTTACAACATCTATGAACGCAATCTCAATCTTTACCAGCCTTCCAAGCAGGTGGTGACGGAAAAGGTGGAAGTAGATATAAATACGGAAGAACTGGATAATCAGATCGGTTCGGCACTGGCGGACAAGCTGCGCGGCGAACTGGAACTGATAGACGGTGTGTATCCCGAATTTCAGGTAGAGGAGTATCTGAAAGGTGAATTGGCTCCCGTGTTCTTCGGCTCCGCCCTGAATAACTTCGGTGTGCAGGAGTTGCTGGACTGCTTTGTGGAGATTGCTCCCAGTCCCCGTCCCGTGAAGGCGGAGGAACGCGAAGTAGAACCGGAAGAGCCTAAATTCACAGGCTTTATCTTTAAGATTACCGCCAATATCGACCCGAACCACCGCTCATGTATCGCATTCTGCAAGATATGTTCCGGTAAGTTCACCCGTAATACGCCCTACCTGCATGTGCGTCATGGCAAGACCATGCGTTTCTCGTCGCCTACGCAGTTTATGGCGCAGCGCAAGACTACCATCGATGAGGCGTGGGCGGGAGATATCATCGGTTTGCCGGACAACGGTACGTTCAAAATCGGCGATACGCTGACGGAGGGTGAGATGCTTCACTTCCGCGGACTGCCGAGCTTCTCGCCCGAGATGTTCAAGTATATCGAGAATGCCGACCCGATGAAACAGAAGCAGCTTGCCAAAGGTATCGACCAGTTGATGGACGAAGGTGTAGCGCAGTTGTTTGTCAACCAGTTTAACGGACGCAAGATTATCGGTACGGTAGGGCAGTTGCAGTTCGAGGTAATCCAATACCGTCTGGAAAATGAGTACAGTGCCAAATGCCGTTGGGAGCCGTTGAGTCTTTACAAGGCCTGCTGGATTGAAAGTGATGACCTTGCCGAACTGGAAGCGTTCAAGAAACGCAAGTACCAGTATATGGCGAAAGACCGTGAAGGCAGGGATGTGTTCCTTGCAGACAGCGGCTACGTACTGCAGATGGCGCAGATGGATTTCAAGCATATCAAGTTCCACTTTACAAGCGAGTTCTAAGTAAATAGATACTATTACGCAATGACAGAAGGGTGTTAAAATACACTTGATGTTTTTTAGGCACGCAAATCTAAAGGATAACGCGGATTACACGGAAGGCACAGATTTTTTTATTCTTTTTCCGTGAAATCCGCGTATTTTGTGCCTAAAAAGAAACAAAAAGTAAACGAATTTTAATTTTGACATGCCACCCTTTCAGAATGTATTCCGAAGTGGGGAGAGGAATGGTAGAGGAAAAGTGAATGGATGTGGTAAAAAATATGGAGATACTAGAAATAGATACCCCAAGAATGAAATACGGTAATTCGCATAAATCTTTTGGAAAAATGAAAAAATAGAGTATATATAGATAATTTCTTATATCTTTGTAACCGCTGTAACAGTTACAGCCGTAACAAAAATGGAAATATGAAATTTTATAATAGGAAAAGCGAGTTGGCGGAACTGCGGCGGATACGGGATTTGTCTTTCAGCGACCATTCACGCTTAACAGTGGTAACCGGAAGAAGAAGGATTGGTAAAACAAGCCTTATAATGAAAGCTGTTGAAGATATGCCAACCGTTTATCTGTTTGTGGGGCGTAAAAGTGAAGCAACGCTTTGTTCTGAATTTATTCCGGTTATCGGCCAATCGCTTGATGTATTTGTTCCAATGGAAATACGTACCTTCCGGTCATTATTTCAGTATCTGATGGAACTGTCTTCCCAGAAACCGTTCAACCTGGTTATCGATGAGTTTCAGGAGTTCTATAACATCAATGAATCGGTATATAGCGATATGCAAAACATTTGGGATACCTATCGGAAGAAATCTAAGATGAATTTGATTGTATCGGGTTCCGTTTATTCGTTGATGCAGAAAATATTTCAGAACAATAAAGAGCCCTTGTTCGGTAGAGCTGATAATATCATTAAACTGTCTGCTTTTGATTTGGCTACATTGAAAGAGATTATCTTTGATTACAATCCCGATTACAGCAATGATGATTTGCTTGCCCTCTATTCTTTTACAGGGGGTGTTCCGAAATATGTTGAACTGCTTTGTGACAACACCGAATTGAGTGTAGACGGGATGATTTCATTTATGGTTCGGGAGAACTCTTCTTTTACCGATGAAGGAAAAAATCTGCTGGTGGAAGAGTTCGGGAAAAACTATGCCACTTATTTTTCTATCTTAAGTGCTATTTCCGGTGGCATTAATACGCAACCCGAAATAGAAGCCGCTTTGGGAGACAAAAGCATAGGCGGTCAAATAAAGCGGTTGATTGAGGATTACAACATCATTGTCCGCCAGCGTCCTTTATTGGCAAAAGAAGGAAGTCAAACTGTAAGGTATGAAATACAAGATAATTTCATCCGGTTTTGGTTTAACTATTTCGACCGCCACCGTTCTCTGATAGAGATTAAGAACTTTATCGGTTTGCAGACCATCATCAAATCCGACTATTCAACTTATTCAGGTATCATGCTGGAAAGATATTTCAAACAGCAGTTTGCCGAAAGTTTCCAATATCGGGCTATAGGTTCGTGGTGGGAGCCGAAGGGCAATCAGAATGAAATTGATATTATTGCTCTGAAATTGGAGAAAAATCAAGCTGTGGCGGCAGAAGTGAAGCGGCAAAAGAAAAACTTCAAACCGGAACTGCTGGCTGGGAAAGTGGAACATTTAAAGAAAAAGCTATTGCCGAAGTATCAGATTGAGACGGTTTGTTTGTCGTTGGAAGATATGTAGTGCCCGGCTACTTGCTCTTTTCTTACTTCTATTTTAGCATAATTTATCATTGTAATATTCTATATTCTCGTCTATTATCACTAATTTCAGACGATTTTTTGCAAATCCGATAGAATAACTAATAATTTATAATATGGAAAACTTGAACATAGCGCTCCTGCTAATGATAGTGGGTATGGCAACGGTCTTTGCCATCTTGCTGATTGTAATCTACTTGGGAAAGGGACTTATCGCCCTTGTGAATAAATATGCACCCGAAGAGGTTGCTCCTGCCAAACAGGCGGCAAATGCTCCTGCGGCTGTTCCCGGCAACATCATGGCGGCTATCAGTGCGGCGGTTACGGTAGTGACGCAAGGCAAGGGTAAAGTTGCGAAAGTGGAGAAAATCTGAAATAACTAATCTTATATAAACACACACAGGAATAATTTGGTATGAAAAAAGAAATTAAGTTCAGCTTGGTATTCAGGGATATGTGGCAAAGTGCCGGAAAATATGTGCCCCGTGTAGACCAGCTGGTAAAGGTAGCGCCTGCCATTGTCGAGATGGGATGTTTCGCTCGTGTAGAAACGAATGGCGGCGGTTTTGAACAGGTAAATCTATTGTTTGGCGAGAACCCCAATAAAGCTGTGCGCGAGTGGACGAAGCCGTTCCACGAAGCCGGTATACAGACACATATGTTGGACCGTGCACTGAACGGTCTGCGCATGAGCCCCGTGCCTGCCGATGTGCGCAAGCTGTTTTATAAAGTGAAGAAGGCGCAGGGTACGGACATCACACGTACTTTCTGCGGACTGAACGATATACGTAACATCGCTCCTTCCATCACTTATGCGCACGAGGCGGGAATGATTTCGCAGTGTTCGCTCTGTATCACCCATTCGCCTATCCATACTGTGGAATATTATACGGATATGGCATTGAAGCTTATCAAGCTGGGTGCAGATGAAATCTGTATCAAGGATATGGCAGGTATCGGCCGTCCGGTATCTTTGGGCAAGATTGTGGCAAACATCAAGGCTGCTCATCCGGACATTCCCATCCAGTATCACAGTCATGCGGGACCCGGTTTCAACATGGCAAGCATCCTTGAGGTTTGTGAGGCCGGCTGCGACTATATCGACGTGGGTATGGAGCCGCTTTCATGGGGTACGGGACATGCCGACCTGCTCAGCGTGCAGGCTATGCTGAAGGATGCCGGTTTCAAGGTACCCGAAATCAATATGGAAGCGTACATGAAAGTACGTGCACTTATCCAGGAGTTTATGGATGATTTCCTCGGTCTGTACATCAGCCCGAAGAACCGCCTGATGAATTCGTTGCTGATTGGTCCGGGACTTCCGGGCGGCATGATGGGAAGTCTGATGGCGGACCTGGAATCCAATCTGGAATCTATCAACAAGTACAAGGCCAAACGCAACCTGCCGTTTATGAAGCAGGACGAACTGCTTATCAAACTCTTCAACGAAGTGGCATACGTATGGCCGCGCGTGGGTTATCCACCGTTGGTGACTCCGTTCAGCCAGTACGTCAAGAACCTTTCCATGATGAACGTCATGGCCATGGAGAAAGGAAAAGAGCGTTGGGGTATGATAGCCGACGATATTTGGGACATGCTGTTGGGCAAGGCAGGCAAGCTGCCGGGCGAACTCGCTCCCGAACTCGTTGAAAAGGCGGAACGCGAAGGACGTAAGTTCTTCAACGGCAATCCGCAGGACAACTATCCCGATGCACTCGACAAGTATCGCAAGCTGATGAAGGAAAACAAGTGGGAACTTGGCGAAGATGATGAAGAACTCTTTGAATACGCCATGCACCCGGCACAGTACGAGGCTTACAAGAGCGGCAAGGCGAAAGAGGATTTCCTTGCCGATGTAGAGAAACGCCGTGCCGAACGCGACAAATCCCCTCTGGACGATGCCAAACCCAAGACGCTCACCGTGCAGGTGGACGGACAGGCTTATCGCGTGACGGTGGCTTACGGCGACATCGACCTGCCGGCTTCCGCCACCGACAAGATTACCGCTCCCGCCGGTGAAGGGCAGGAAGTGGCTGCTCCGCTCGAAGGCAAGTTCTTCCTGACCAAGAATGCACAGGAAACTCCCCTCAAGGTAGGAGATAAAGTGAAGGAGGGCGACCTGCTTTGCTACATCGAGGCCATGAAAACCTATAATGCCATCCGTGCCGACTTCAGCGGAACGGTGACCGCTATCTGCGTCAATCCGGGTGATTCTGTTTCTGAAGATGATGTATTAATGAAGATTGGATGATGGAAGATATATTTGCGAAACTCTATGATATGACGGCGTTCAGCAATATCATTGCCGATCCGTCGTTCCTTATAATGTATGCCATTGCCTTTATTTTGCTGTATCTGGGCATCAGGAAGCATTACGAACCGCTGTTGCTGGTTCCCATTGCTTTCGGTGTGCTCATTGCCAATTTCCCCGGTGGCGACATGGGGGTTATCCAGGCAGATGAAAACGGCATGGTAATGGTGAACGGAGTGTTGAAGAACATCTGGGAAATGCCGTTGCACGAGATTGCACACGACCTCGGACTGATGAACTTCATCTACTATATGCTGATAAAGACCGGATTTCTGCCGCCTGTCATCTTTATGGGGGTGGGTGCGCTGACGGACTTCGGACCGATGCTCCGCAATCTGCGTCTTTCCATATTCGGTGCGGCTGCGCAGCTCGGTATCTTTACCGTACTGTTGTGTGCCGTAATGATGGGATTCACGCCGCAGGAAGCCGGTGCATTGGGTATTATCGGCGGTGCGGACGGTCCTACGGCTATCTTCACCACTATCAAGCTCGCTCCGCATCTGCTGGGCCCTATCGCCATTGCGGCTTATTCGTACATGGCATTGGTTCCGGTTATCATTCCATTGGTTGTGAAACTGCTCTGCAGCAAGAAGGAACTGATGATTAACATGAAGGAGCAGGAAAAGCTCTATCCGTCAAAAACCGAGATAAAGAATCTGCGTGTACTGAAGATTATTTTCCCGATTGCCGTTACTACCATTGTAGCTCTCTTCGTGCCGACGGCAGTGCCTTTGATTGGTATGCTGATGTTCGGTAACCTGATTAAGGAAATCGGTTCCGATACCAGCCGTCTGTTCGATGCGGCAGCCAACAGCATTATGAATGCGGCAACCATCTTCCTCGGACTGAGTGTGGGCGCTACCATGACGAGCGAGGCATTCCTCAACTGGACCACTATCGGCATCGTTGTCGGCGGCTTCCTTGCATTTGCCTTGTCCATTTCGGGTGGTATCTTCTTTGTGAAACTGTTCAATCTGTTCTCCAAGAAGAAGATTAATCCGCTGATTGGTGCGACGGGATTGAGCGCCGTGCCTATGGCAAGCCGCGTATGCAATGAAATCGCTACCAAGTACGACCCTAAGAACCACGTACTGAATTACTGTATGTCCAGTAATATTTCCGGCGTCATCGGTTCTGCGGTGGCGGCGGGCGTATTGATTTCGTTCCTCGGATAAGAAAGTTGAGATATAAAAAGGGAATGCGTCAAAACACAAATAACGAGTGTTTTGGCGCATCTCCTTTTTATTTCCGCCTTTATTCACTGATAGCTTTCCTGTACTCAGCCACTGCCATCTTTGCGGCAAGGTGCGCGTTGATAAGGTTGGTCTGGGCCTGTGTCCACGAAAGCTGTGCGGATAGCACATCGACCATGCTTGCCTTACCTTCATTGTAGGAGAACGTAACCAGGTCGAGATTCTCTTCGGCAAGCGCCATATTCTCCCGGGCTGTCTTTACCTGCTGTTCCGTTTCCGTCAGTTTGGTGGTAGCGGCGGACAGCTCTTCTAAAATAGTATCTGCCACATAGCTTTGCTGTAATTTCTGAATACCTATATATGCCTTTTGCTGGCGGTTGGTCTTGAAGCGTGCACCCCATCGGAAAATGGGGATGTTGAGATTGATTCCCGCAATGGGCGTATGGGGCACGTCTTGTCCCATATAGGCGATACCGGTGTCCCAACCGGTTGCCAGGAACATACTGAGTTGGGGATTATACTGGCTGAGGGCTGCTTTGCGTTGCGCTTCGCTCCTGGCGATATTGACATGGGTTCCGGCATAGTCCGCACGACGGGACAATACTTCGTCAAGACTCAGTAAATCGACGGGCGGACAGTGCATGCCGATTTCACAAAGACTGTCTACCGCGGCATCCGGTTTCACTCCCATCAGGATATTGAGTTGCTGCAAGGCAAGGGTATAGTTCTGGCGGGCTTTGATATACTGCAATTCGGCTTCTTTTTTACGGGTGGAAATCATCAGTAAATCCGTACGGCTGATAGCTCCGTCATTAAACCTGTCTTGAATGATGTTGTACTGTTGGCTGACAATCCCTTCAAAACGGGCAGCGGCTTTGAGTGTTGCCAATGCGGCCGAGGCATTCCAGTAAACCGCATCGCTCTGATAGTGTATCTGGTCGAGGGTCAGCTCTGTGGCAAGTTTGTCCAGCTCTTCATCGGCTTTGGCAATCTTTTTCCGGGCCATGAGCGAACCTCCTGTGTAAAGAGGCTGTCCCAGTGTTGCCAATGCCTGATAGGTGTAAGGACGGTACTGTCCTGCCGGACTGTTCCAGGCATCCAGATGGCTCAGATTGGCAGTTCCTTCGGCAGTAATGTCTATTTTGGGCAGGAAGCTAGTCTGTGCTATCTTGCGGGCTTCGGTGCTTGCCGTAGCTTTCAGGCGTTGCTGTTTCAGCAGTTGGCTGTATGCTTCCACTTTGTCCCGATAAGCCTCGCGGCTGAGATAGTTTTCTTGTGCCGCGGCACTTATACCGAAGCTGATTACTGACAATATAAATATAATCTTTCTCATCATTCAAATCGTAAATAGTCAAATCATTAAATGGTAAATCGTAAATAGCCGAGTCGCAAATCTTTCTATCCTTTTATCCGGTGTATCGCACAGTAGGCCACGGGCAATACAAACAGGGTGAGTATCGAAGCTACCAGCAGGCCGCCCATGATAGTGGCCGCCATACCGCCGAACATGGCGTCGAACAGTAACGGCAGCATACCCAGGATAGTTGTGCCCGATGCCATGGCTACGGGAACAATGCGGGTGGTCGTTGCGCTGATAACCGCTTCACGCGGTGCTTTTCCGGCGGCCGTTTCCGTATCAATCTGGTCTACGAGGACAATGGCGTTCTTGATGTTCATTCCAATCAATCCCAACAGGCCCAGGATGGCGAAAAAGTCGAATGTCTTGCCCAACAGCAACAGTCCCAGTACGATGCCGATAAAGATAAGCGGAAGCATCAGCAAGATGACGATGGGTTTGCGGTAGGTCTTGAACAGGAACAGCAGGGTGACGAACATCAGGAAAAACGTCAGCGGCATGTTGGCTGCCAGTGCGGCATTGGATTCGGCCTGGCTTTCCTGTTCGCCGAAGTACTTCATGGCATATCCTTCGGGAACATCGATTTCTTTCTGCACCTGCTCCCACACACGGTTAAAGGCGGCAATGGCATTTACACCCCGGCGGGGGTCGGCTTGCGCCATCATAACCATCTGGCGGTTGTAGTCCTTCACGTTGGAGAACTTGTACTGGTAGTCGAACTCACTGACCACTTGCTCCAGCGTGGTGGTTTCGCGCGTAGTACCGAATACGGGCAGCGTGCGCAGGTCGTTAATGCGGAACGCGTCGATTGTGTTGTCTTTCAGTAGGATAGGTAGCACTTGGTCGCCCTGGCGGTATTCGCCCAGCGTCATTCCGTTTGTCCCTATTTGTATGCTCTGCGCCATGCTTTGGCGGGATACGCCTAACGGTTGCGCACGCTCCTGGCTGTATACGGGTTTCCAGACAGGAATCTTGTTACCCCAGGAGTTGCGCACATTGATAAGGTCTTTGTCGCGGTGCATTATCTCTAAAACCCGGTTGGTCAGCGCCACCAGCGTATCTGTGCTATTTCCGATAAAGCCTATCTCGATGGCAGCGTCTACGGCAGGCGAGAGTTTGAAGAGCGTGGTTCGGGTGATGGCATTGGGATAATTCTCCTTCATATAGCTGTCCAGCTTCTCTTCATATTCTTTGGTGTATTTGCTGTCTGTCACTTCTACCAGCAGGTTGGCGAAGTTGGGTTTTGGACCTACGGAAGTGGATGCCAGATAGTAGCGCAGCGGGGTGCTGCCGAAGGTGACGGAAACCCGTTTCACTTCCGGCTGTGCCAGCAGGTGGGCTTCCACTTTCTTCATTTCCTTCTCTACATCGCGGATGCCGTATCCGTCGGGATAGAATACATCGGCGCGGAAATAAGGTTTGTCCAGTGAAGGGAAGAAGTTTTGAGGCATCAGTCCCATGATGACGAGGGAGAGGATGAACAATACGACCATGCTTCCCAACGTGAGCGTTTTCTTGCGTATCAGCAGGCTGAGGATGGATGCGAATTTATGGTAGAAAGGCTTGTCGTAAGGGTCTTTGTCGCTGTTGCCGGTTTGGGCTTTCAGTATGAAATTGCCGAAGGTGGTGGTTTGCGTCAATGCAAGTACCCAGCTCAGCCCCAGTGATATAGCCAGTACGATAAATAGCGGCTTTACAATTTCGGCAACGGAAGACGGTGCAAGATAAAGCGGCAGGAATGAGCAGACGGCTATGAAGGTTGCTCCCAGCAATCCCCATTGCGGACCGGTGGCGCCGTCTATCAGCGCTTTCCGTCTGTTCACGCCGCGGGCTATGGCAATCTGTGCATTGTCGGTTACCACAATGGCGTTATCCACCAGCATTCCCATGGCGATGATAAAGCCTGCCAGCGAGGTACGGTTCAGTCCCACTCCCAGGAACGACATGATGAGCAGTGTGCCGCCAATGGAAAATATCAGTGAAGAGCCGATGAGTACGCCGGCGCGCATCCCCATTACCAGCATGATGATGACGATTACAATCAGAATGGATTCTATCAGGTTGATAATAAATCCGTTGTTCGCTTCTTTGGCAATGACGTTTTCGGGGTAAAGGCTTTCCAGTTCCAACCCTACGGGGATGAGAGGCAAGAGTTCGGCGAGCTTCTTGTCTACCAGCTCACCGGTTTTTACCACATCCTTCTGCGGGTCGGTGGAGACGCCGATGCCGATGGCCCGTTTTCCGTTTACGTGCATGATGGTGCCGGGCGGGTCCATGTATCCCTTTTCAACGACGGCTATATCGCCCAGTTTGACTTGTCCGCCGGGGGTGGTGATTGTCTGGTTGCGGATGTCGTTGACGGTGGTATAAGTACCGTTGGCCACAATGCGCAACTGCTGTTCGCCTGCACCGATTTCACCCGTATTGATAATCTGGTTCTGCGATTGCAGCAAGCCTGCCAGTTGTTTGGGGTCGATGCCCATCCCCGCCAGTTTGTTTACGGAGATAAAGATATTGATTACTTCCGTCTGTGTGCCGAACAGGGCTACTTTCATAACCCCTTCGGCAGTGATAACCTGCGTCTTGATACGCTCCGCCCAGTTGCGCATTTCTTCGTAAGAGAAGCCGTCGTCGCCGACCAGTCCGTAATAAATGCCGAATACATCGCCGAAGTCGTCCGATACCGTCGGTACGGAAGCTCCTGCCGGAAGTTGGGGCTGTATGTTGAGAACCTTCCGGCGCAGTTCGTCCCACTTTTGTGGGATAGATGCTGCGGAAAGCGACGGCTGTAGCTCGAACGTAATTTTGGAAAGTCCGTACATGGATTCCGACTTAATCTTGTACACTCCGCTCATGCTCTGTATTTCGCGGGAGATGGGTTCGGTAATGAGCCGTTCCACTTCGGCAGGTTCGGCTCCGGGATAGCGTGTCATGATGACCGCTGTCTTGATGACAAAGGGTGCATCTTCTTTCTTCCCCAAACGGCCGAATGAGAATATGCCGCCGATGAGCAGCACGGCAAGGAAGAAATAGATAATCTTTGTATTATCTAATGAATATTTGGCTAAGTTCATATATAAAAGGTGATAGGATGATAAAGTTATGAAGTGATAGAGGGAAAGCGGTTATTCCACCTCTTTTACCCTCTGTCCCTCTACCAGTTGGTATACTCCGGCAATGACAACGGTTTCATCCGGTTTCAGTCCTTTGGAGATTAGAAGATTGGCTTCACCGGTCGGCGAATACACGGTTACTTCGCGGCGGCTTACCCTGTTGTCTTTTACCACCCATACGTAGGTATTCTTGTTTTCGCTGTCACCGAATACGGCACTCAGCGGTACATTCATCAGTTTTTCTTCTATAAAGGGAGCGATGTCCGAAGCGAGGCGGATGTTGCAGGTAAATCCGGGTTTCACATCGTATACGGCACGGTCGAAGGCGGGGTCGTCGATGGTGATGGTAACCGGAATACCCGTGCCGTCGGTCGATATGTCAAGATACTCTTCCAGTCTGGCATTGAATATATTGCCTTTGTACGTATCGAACTCCACCTTGAATGTGGCGTCTTTGGCACGAAGCAGGTACAGGTAATCATCGGGTACGGTAAATTTTATGCGCAGTTTCTGCGTATTTACTAGCCGCACAATCCCTTCTCCCGAATTGACGCGCTGATAGTTCTCTACCAGGCGCTTCTCGATAGAGCCGTCGAAGGGGGCGAGCAGTTTTGTATCGCGCATATTGTTGGTGGACAGCTCGTAGGCCGATTTGGCTTTCTGGTAATTGGCTACGCTTATTTCATACTCCTGCAGGGAGATGGCTTGGCGGCCCAGCAGCCGTTTGTTGCGCTCCACCTGGGCGGCAGCGGTTTCATAGGCAGCCTTGTCGGCGGCATATTGCAGGGAAATATCCCGCGGGTCGATGGCGGCAATCAGTTGCCCTTTCCTGACCCTTTGTCCTTCCACTACCGGAAGGTCGATGATTTGTCCGCTGACACGAAATGCCAGTTTCACATATTCCACCGCTTCCACCATGCCGGAAAAGTCTTTGAGTATTACCGACTGTGAATTTACGGTGGCGGTTTTCACAGGTCGCACGAGGGGGATATCTTCCCCTTTCTTTTGCCCGCAGGACGTGACGATAAGTGTCACCGTCAGGGCGAACAGATACATTTTCTTCATTTGTTTTTGATTAAGACAAGTCTTTGCGGTTGACAGTCAAATCCAACCCTTGTTTTAATTCATAAACGTTTTGATATACCTGTATGTTCAATTGTTTTCCTGCGGTCAGGCTGATTTTTATTTCTTTGCCTACCTGTATATGCAGCGTATTGCCCAAGTAATTCACTTTGAACGAATAACCGCTCCATTTCGCCGGTATGACCGGTTCAATCTTAAGCGTGCCGCCCTGTATCTGCAATCCTGCGAATCCGCGTACAACAGCCAGCCAACTGCCCGGCATACTGGTTATATGCAGCCCCTGGTCTCCTTCATTGTTGTAGTCGTCCAGGTCGAGGCGGGTTGCGTGTAAGAATAGTTGGTATGCCTTTTCCACTTTCCCGATGCGTGCGGCAAGAATGGAGTGGATGTGCGGGGAGAGGGAAGACTCGTGTACGGTCATCGGTTCGTAGAATTCGAAGTTGCGGCGGATGGTCTCCCGGTCGAAGTTGAAATAATAGAGGTACAAGCCGAGCAGGACATCACTCTGCTTGATGTAGCACGAACGCAGGATACGGTCCCACGACCAATACTGGTTGATGGGGCGTTCGCCGGCGGGAATGGCATCGGTGCTTTGCAGAACCTTGTCCATATAGCCGTCGTTTTGGATGAAGATACCGCGTTCCGGATCTTCCGGCAGGTACATCCGTTCGATAATGTCCCGCCAGCGTTCACTCTCTTCCGTATAATTCAGGTTGGTGATGCTGCATATGCGGGCATATTCATCGGGATATTGCCGGGCAATGATTTCAAGGAAACTGAGAGTGGTTTCGAGGCAACGCATGCAGGAGTAGTTGGTATACCAGTTATTGTTTACGTTGTTTTCGTATTCATCGGGTCCGGTAACTCCCAGAATGACGTATTTCTGCTTGGGTTGCGAGAAAGACACCCGTTGGCTCCAGAAGCGGCTGACGGCTATCATTACTTCCAATCCGTAATGGGCGATGTAGTCCAGCGTACCCGTAAGCGTGGCATGTTGCAGAATGGCATAGACAATCATATTGTTCCGGTGAACCTCTTCAAAAGTAATCTCCCATTCGCTGTGGCACTCTTCTCCGTTGCTGGTGACCTGCGGGAAGAGGGCGGCTCCATGGTCGAATCCCAACTTACGGGCATTCTCAATGGCTTTGGGCAGTTGCTTATAGCGGTATATCAGCAGGTTTTCGGCAATCTTCTTCGGGGTGGAAAGCAGGAAGAAAGGTACGCAGCACAATTCGGTATTCCAGTAAGTATTTCCGCCGTACTTCTCGCCGGTGAAACCTTTGGGGCCGATATTCAGGCGGGGGTCGTCTCCCCGGTATGTCTGGTAGAGCTGGAAGATGTTGTAGCGTATGCCTTGCTGGGCTTCCGGGTCGCCTTCGATACTGACATCGGTTTCGTCCCATATCTCCTGCCAGGCATTCCGGTGCTCCTGTTCCAGAGCATCCCAGCCTGTACTTTGGGCGTTGCGGGCTTCTGCTACGGAGGCTTCTATCAAATCCTGCCGTTCATAATAAAGGGAAGATGCTATGGCAATGTATTTGACGAGCGTCACGGTATCTCCCGGCTTCACTTCAGTGCCTACGCTGAAACCGGCCTGTTTTTCTTTTTCTATCCGTATCGGGTTGGCAAAAGTCTCTTTATTGTTCTTGAAGAACCGGTAGGTCATGGCATAGCATATCTGCGCATCCTCCCGCCTGGTTTGCGTCCACAGATAGGCGCAATCGCTGGTGGTGCCGGAACGCAGGATATTCCATATCTTTTCATCCGGATGCCTGACCGGGTTCGCGGTGTCTCCGTCAAGGATAGGCACGAGTGAAACCTTGCCTGTATAGTTGACGGACGTAACGCTGTACTTTATAAGGCAGAGATTGGGGTGAGCCATATTGGCGATATGTTCCACGTGCAGGCGGAGTTTGTTTCCCCGCGGAGAGGTTACTTCCGCGTCCCGATAAGAAATACCCGCTTTCATGTCGAGGCCGTCTGTTGAAACTGTCCACATCCCATTGTGCCAGGTCCAGTTCCTCGTCGATGAGGCGCAGGCTGATACTGCTCCAGTCCGGAGCATTGGGGATGCGTGTGTAGAATTGCGGAAAACCGTTCTTCCACCAGCCTACACGCGTTTTGTCCAAAAAAGTGATACCTGCCACGAACGCGCCGCGATAGCTGTCGCTGCTGTATGGTTCTTCAAAATGTCCCCGTTGTCCGAAACGGCCGTTTCCAAGACTGAATATGCTTTCCGACCACCGCATGCGGTCGGCTTGAAAACTATCTTCTATAATATTCCATTCATCGGTTTTAAGGTATTTCTTCATGGCGCTCTTTTTCTGTGTTATCGGTGTAAAGATAGACAAATAAACGGATAAACAAATAGGATGCGGAAAAAAGAAGAATGTGTCAAAACTAAAATTCGTTTGCTATTTATTTATAGGCACGGATTACGCGGATTGACACGGATTTATTTTATCTCTTTTCCGTGAAATCCGCGTAATCCGTGCCTAAAAGAAATCATCAAGTGTATTTTACACCCTCTTACCGGTGAGGAAGCATATATTCATCGGTGAGGAGAGGAGTTGTTTACGCCCTTTCTCCTTTGGTCTCTTTTATCAAATATACGCAGGCAGCTCCGATAATGAGCATCACACCCGCCGTTACCAGCATGTTTATTTCAGGGGGAAGCATCCCTTCCGGCGTAAACAGTGCCAGAATACTTCCGCCTAACGCCGCTGCTACGATTTGCGGAATACAGATGGTTCCGTTAAACAGTCCGAGATACGTACCCATGTGTCCGCCGGACAAGGCGTTGGTCAGGATGGTGAAAGGCAACGCCAGCATGGCGGCCCATGCGCAGCCTATCAGCAGGAAAGATACGAACAGCACATACGGGCTGTGTACGAAATAGGTGGATATAAATCCGATACCGCCCAGCACGAGGCTCAGCGCGTAAATGAAGCGGCGGTCTTTGAACATGGGGATGCAGATTGCCCAAAGTACGGAACCGATAGCCTGTACAGCAAACAGCACGCCTACCCAGTTGGCAGCTTCCTGATATTGCAGGCTCTTGGTGTCGAGAACTATTTTTGTGATTCCGTTTACCGTATTTTCAACGGTGGGAGCGTCAAATACATTTGCAGCGATGCTTCCGTTGGTGTATGTCCACATGAACATAAAGGCGAACCAGCAGAAGAACTGCACCAGCCCTACCGTCCAAAAGGCTTTCGGGGCTTTTACCAGCAGCTTCAGCATATTGATTTTCTCATGTTCCTGCTCTTCCGTGATACCGTGATATTGGGCATACTCTGCGGGCGGCATTTCCTTGACTTTGACCGTTGTATAAATAACGCAGAATATCAGAATAGCGGCCCCGATATAGAACGAGTAGATTACGGAATCGGGAATTACGCCCTGGGGCGCCGTATTGCTGATACCCACCCACGCAAATATGAACGGGAACAGATAGCCCACCAGGCTGCCGGCATTGCATAAGAAACTCTGGATGGAATAGGCAAGTCCTTTCTGTTTCTCGTTCACCATGTCGCCTACCATCATCTTGAACGGCTGCATTGCCATATTAATGGAAGTATCCAGAAACATCAGCGATACCAGACCGAAAATCATGGCCGTGCTCACCGCCATACCGAAGCTGCCGGCATTGGGCAGCAGGCACATGACGAGTACCGCAACCAGCGAGCCGATGAACAGATAGGGAATGCGACGTCCGAACCGTGTCCATGTCCTGTCGCTGGCAGCTCCTACGATGGGCTGCACGATGATACCTGCCAGCGGCGGTAATATCCAGAAATAGCTCAAACTGTGCGGGTCGGCTCCTAAAGTAGAGAATATACGGCTGATGTTCGCGCTTTGCAAGGCATACGCAATCTGTACGCCGAAGAAACCGAAGCTGATATTCCATAGTTTCCAGAAACTTAAATCGGGTTTTACTTTCATTGCTCTCTTGTTTTTTATGATATTAGTTTATAGATGAATTCGGTTGTGTTTTTATTTGGTCGTTCCCCTTACCACCAGGTTTGTCCGCACAATCTTGTTGGTGCTTTTTCCCTCGTGCCCGTTCAGCTTGTCTGTAAGGATGCTGAATGCGCTTTTGCCCACTTCTTCTCCGTGCTGCTCCACAGTGGTCAGTTTCGGGTCGGTGCTTTGGGCGATGGCTCCGTCGGTGAAGCCGCAGATGGAAACTTCGTCCGGCACTTTCAGTCCCACCAGCTTGCAGGCATACAATATACCTGCCGCCGTTTCGTCATTAATTGCAAAGAAACCATCGGGACGATTGTCACTCTCCAGCAGGTCGGGCGTTATGGCAATGGCGCGTTCACGGTTGTCGCACAGCTTTATCATGCTGTCGTCCACCGGCACTTTGTATTTCTTCATGGCATCCAGATAGCCGTTCCGCCGGTTTTTGGTAATCTCCAGATGCGGAGATGCGCCGTAGAAGAAGA
>ULXI01038723.1_pt1 | contig 24267 bp, 23 predicted proteins | sample 1961181 | NCBI WGS metagenome assembly ULXI01 (sample SAMEA4835835, study PRJEB28245) | human gut metagenome | biome: gut microbiome; material: fecal sample | place: Denmark | collected 2008 | reverse complement strand
CCGTCTGCCCGTCGGAAAGGCGTACAGTCGGGATTCACGGCCAGCGTGTCGGTCGAAGGGTCCTGCACGGAGAAGGAGATGCGATACTTGACCCCGAAACGGGATTCGTAACCCGGTATCTTTTCGGCCAGCAACGCTTCGAAACGGGTCAGATGCTCGGGCGAGACGGTAAAGTGAATCTTCACCTCGCCCCCGGCGGCGGCGTACTGCGCCCCTTCGACCAGATGCTCTTCGACGGCTTTGCGCACCTCATCCCCATAGCGGTGGAACGACACCAGTCCCTTCGGGGTTTCCCCGTAACGGAGCCCTTCGGCGACGATATTTTCGACCGTCCGCAGCTCGTCGGCATCGTCACCGACGATCGTCCGCAGCTCGGGCCAGAAGGCGAAGCGGCGGCGGTTGGCCAGCAACTCCCCGACTACAGCCGTACGGCGCCCCTCGCGGACGAACTCGAACAAATCCTTGAACATACGGGTCGCGGCGCCCGAAGCGGGCACGAATTTCACCACCCGCAAAGACTCCTTCGCACGGTCGTAACGGGCCGCCGCCTGCTCGATCCCGGCAGCATCCAGCACCCGAATACCGTCGCCGCACGAAGCGGCCCGCGTCACGGGAAGAAAGGGAAAACCTTCCCGAAAATTCTTCAACTGGGTTTCGAGAGCCGCCGGCGTCAGGCCGTGCTCCTCCATTTGCACAAAATCCTCTTTCGTAAACATATCGGAAACCGTTTATCAGTCACATTCATTCTCTTTCAGCAAGATCGGCGCCACATCGACCGACGCCCGACGAAGCGGGCGATAAAAAACAGCGACTCCGCCCGTTTTTCTCTTCACGCACACGGCGCCCTACCCGCCTGTTACAAAAAGCTCCCTTCTCACTCGCATAGATCGAAACCGTTGAACGATCGTTCTCCCTGCCCGACACAACGCCCCACATCACTCGACCGAAAACGGCGAACTGCGGGCCCCTTTCTCTCCGCCGGGCAAAAAAGCCGTCCTCTCCTGCCTCACTCATCGGAAACATCGAACTACATTCTCTGTTTTCTACGCCCGGCAGAACGAGTGAAGTCGTTCTGCCCTCGCTTGTCGAAAACATTCAAATTAACGAAATAATTCCTAACTTTGCAAATATGATACGAGAATTTAACAATCCCGAACTCGCCCCGCGCAACAGTTTTCACGTGGCGCAACGAGCGGCACGCCTCATCGAGTTCGACCGGACGGAAGATTTGCAGGAACTCTTCGAGAAAGGGATGCCTGATCCGTGGTACGTCCTCGGCGGAGGCAACAACGTCCTCTTCACGCAGGACTATCCCGGCACACTGCTGACCCCTGTGGCACAAGGTATCCGCATCGTGGACGAACAGCCGGACTGCGTGACGATCGAAGCCGACGCGGGCGTCGAGTGGGACGACCTGGTCGAATGGGCCGTGCAGCACGAACTGTGGGGATTGGAGAATCTCGCGCTCATCCCCGGCAAAGTCGGGGCCGCACCCGTCCAGAACATCGGAGCCTACGGTTGCGAAGCCAAGGATGCGATCCGAAGCGTCGAGATGTTCTGCACAGAGACCTTCAACACGCTCGTCCTGAACAGAGAACACTGCGCGTTCGGGTACCGGGACAGCGTCTTCAAACGCTCCCTGCGGGGACGTGTAATCATCACTTCGGTCCGCTTTGCGTTGAGCCGCACGCCCCGACCCCGCCTCGAATACGGGGACCTGGCCGCAGAGGTCGAAGCGCGGGGAGGCATCACGCTGCGCAACATCCGCGAGGCCGTTTGTGCGATCCGCCGGGCCAAGCTGCCCGACCCTGCGGTGACGGGCAACGCCGGGAGCTTCTTCAAGAATCCGGTCGTCGGCCGCGAGGAGGCCGAACGCTTGTCGGCACTTTATCCCGATATGCCGCACTATCCGGCAGCCGACCCTTCGCAAGTCAAGCTGGCCGCAGGCTGGCTGATCGACCGCGCCGGACTGAAAGGCCACAGCGAAGGACGCGTGGGGATCCACCCCCGGCAGGCGCTGGTGATTATCAACCTCGGAGGCGCTACGGGTACGGAGATCGTCGCTTTCGCCCGCAAAGTGCAGGAACAGGTAAAGAAACGCTTCGGCGTGGAGATCGAACCCGAAGTCAATATATTATAAAACCGACAAGGCACTGCCTATGAACCTACTGGACAATTTCCAACGCTACATCCGCCGCAACGAGCTGGCAGCTCCGGAGGATTTCATCCTGCTGACCGTTTCGGGCGGCGTGGACTCGATGGTCATGCTCTCGCTCTTCGTGCGAAGCGGCTATCGCGTCGGCGTGGCCCACTGCAATTTCCAGTTGCGGGGCGTGGAGAGCGAAGAGGACGAGGAACTCGTACGCCGCGAGGCGGAGAAGTACGGCGTGCCCTGGTACAACAAACGCTTCGACACCAAAGGCGAGATGGAGCGCACGGGCGAATCGATGGAAATGGCCGCACGGCGGCTGCGCTACGCCTGGTTCGACGAATTGAGCCGCGAGCACGGTTACACGGTGGTAGCCATCGCCCACCACATCGACGACTCGATCGAAACCTTCTTCATCAACCTGTTGCGCGGCACCGGCCTGCGGGGTCTGACGGGGATCACCACCCATGCCGGGAAGCTGATCCGCCCGCTGATGTTCGCTTCGCGCAAGGACATCCTCGAATACGCCGTAGCACAACACATTCCCTACCGGGAAGATTCGTCGAACCGCTCGACCAAATACCTGCGCAACAAGATCCGCCTGGGACTCGTACCCCGCATCAAGGAGATCAGCCCCAAGTTCACCGACCTGATGCGTCAGAACATCGGCCGTCTGACCGACGCGCAGCTCTTCATCAACCACGGCATCCAGCGCATCCGCGAAGAGGTCATCACCACCGAAAACGGGATCGACACGATCCACATCGACCGTATCGACCGGGCTTTCCCGCTGAATTTCGTAATCTTCGAACTGCTCAACTCGACCTATTCGTTCAAAGGCGACGTGTCGGACGCCCTGGTCAGGGCGCTGGAACAGAACTCCGGCACGGGCAAGCGGTTCTACTCCAAATCCCACGTGGCGTACATCGACCGGGGACGGATTATGGTAACCCCGATCCCGGCGGACGACCCCTGCCAGGTGCAGGTCGAGGCGGGCGCCCCGCGCTGCTACTGCGGCAACTCGGTGCTCTACTTCGAGCTGCGCGACATCGACGATATCCAGGGCTTCGGCGTACCCGAACACATCGCCCAGGTGGATGCCGACAAACTCAAATACCCGCTCACGGTGCGCCGCTGGCAGGAGGGGGACTGGTTCATTCCCTACGGCATGTCCGGCCGCAAGAAGGTCAGCGACTACCTGATCGACCATAAAGTCCCGCTGCCGGAGAAGGCGCGGCAATTCGTACTGCTTTCCGGGGATGAGATCGTCTGGCTCGTCGGGCGGCGCATCGACGACCGCTACCGGCTCACGGCCGAGACCGAAAACGTACTGCGCATCACCAAAGAGATCATTTAAGCCATGGCGAAAGGCGGCGTAAAATTCAAAGATACGGTGGCGGCCTACGACCGTCTCCGAGGCGAAATCACGGCGCGGAAGTTCGCGCCCGTCTATCTGCTCATGGGCGAGGAGGCCTTCTTCATCGACGCTCTCTGCGACCTGCTGGCCTCGACGATCCTCCAGGAGTCCGAACAGGCTTTCAACCAGCTGACCGTCTATGGGCGGGACTCCGACGCGGGACAGGTGGTGAACCTCTGCCGGCAGATGCCGATGATGGGTTCGTACCAGGTGGTGATTCTCAAGGAGGCGCAGCAACTGCGCGGCCTCGACAAACTCTCGCTATACACTTCGAAACCCTCGCCCACGACGATCCTGATCGTCTGCCACAAGGAGAAGAACGTGGACAAGCGTTCGCAGCTCTACAAAAGCATCGCCCAGCACGGTGCGGTGCTCGAATCGGTCCGGCCGCGCGACTACGAGATCGGCCCCTGGCTCGCGCAGTTCGTCGCCTCGAAAGGCTGCACGATCGACGCGAAAGCCCAGGCGATGCTGACCGACCACCTGGGCACCGACCTCGCCAAAATCTCCAACGAACTGGGCAAGCTGCTGCTCTCGCTGCCGGAAGGAACGAAGAAAATCACCGACGCACACATCGAACAGAACATCGGCATCTCGAAGGATTTCAATAACTTCGAACTCTGCAAGGCCGTCACGGGACAGAACCTCGAACAGGCCCTGCGCATCGCCGACCATTTCGCCCGCAACCCCAAAGACAACCCCCTGCTGGTAACGATTCTGGCCCTTTTCAATCAGTTCCGCGAAATTTTCCGCATCAACTACCTGCGGTGGCTCAGCCGCCACAAGGGAGTTCCGTTTCCCTCGGACACGGAACTTATGGGCATCCTGCGAATGAACAACGCCTACGCTCTGGGCGAACTGAAGCAGACCTCGGCACGGTGGGACAACCGCCGAGTGTTCCGCATCCTGGGGCTGCTGCGCGAATACGACGCCAAATCGAAGGGCATGAACGCGGGCGGCGCCCCGGACGGGGAGCTGCTCCGCGAGCTGCTTCTCAAAATCTTCCTCCAATAATGGAACGCATCCTGCTGCGCAACGGTATCCCGGAGCCGATGCCCCGCATCGAAGGCACATACCTCTATCAGACGCTTCATGTCCGGGGACGCCGCCCCCTCTGGCTCGACCGCCACACGGAACTGCTGGCTCGCAACATACAAGAACTATTCGGGCTGCGCTGGGCCCCCGACCTTCGCCGGCTAGAGGCAGAGATCGCCGCCCTGCTCGACGCCAACCGTCACCCCGCCGCAGGCTCTTCGTTCGTACGCATGGCCTTCACACCGGCGGGCGACCTGCTGCTGATCCCCGGAGCGGTATCCCTCTACGACGGGTATGCCCTGCGGTCGCTGCGGCCCGCTGCGGCTGTCGTGAACTACGGCGTTCCCTACCCCGAATACCCCACCTCGGCACGCGAGGCAGCCTGCATGCTGGCTTTGCAGGCAGCGGTGACGGCGGACAACCGGGCGGCGGAAGCGGACATTGAACGGGCGGCAGTCCGGACAGGCGTACAAGCGGTGATCCGCTGCGACGGCGAGGGATTCGTGCACGTATGCGACGAAGCGCCCCTGTTCGCCGTGAAAGGGAAAAAAGTCTATACTCCGCCCGCCCCGCCGAGTGTCGAACGGGAATTGGCGTACCGGGCCGTCGAAGCCGCCTGCCTGCCTCTGCTGGAGCTGGAGATCGGCCGGGAGCAACTCGCCCGTTTCGACGAAATTTTCTATGTCGATCACCGGGGCCTCACCTCGCTATCGGCCTGCGAAGGGCAACTCTACGCCGCAATCATCACCGAACGCATCGCCCGCGTCCTGAACAAATTATACTAACGCATCCTGCCCGATACAAACCGGACAGGTTTCCTTTGTCCCACCCTATTTGCAATACCTTCACAAAAGATCGGAATACACTCGGCATAAAAAACAGTTCGCTCGTTTCATTCTGCACTCATTTTCATTACTTTTGCAGAAAGTCGGATACATTCGGCGACACCCCCGGATCCGTTTGTTGGATTCTGTATTCATTTTCATTACCTTTGCTCCCAATGTCACACACCATCGCCATTTTTCCGGGATCGTTCGATCCCTTTACCCGGGGCCATCAGGCACTCGTGGACGATGCCCTGCGAATCTTCGACAAGGTCGTCATCGGCATCGGCAACAATGTTTCCAAGGCAGGACTGCTGCGCATCGAAGCCCGCAAACAACTCATCGAAGACCTCTATGCGGACAACCCCCGGGTCGAAGTGAGAATCTACACCGGTCTGACGGGCGACTTCGCCCGCGACCAGCATGCCTCGGCCATCATCCGCGGCGTGCGCAACACCACCGATTTCGAATACGAACGGACGATGGAGGCGACCAACCACCGCCTGCATCCCGACATCATCACCGTGATGCTCTTCACCCCGGCTCCCGTAGCCGACATCGCCTCGAGCACCGTACGCGAAGTGCTGGCTTTCGGCCGCACGGTCGATGAATTCATGCCCGAAGGAATAGACATAAAAAAATACCTCTGATTACTATATTGCTATGATGGAATTTACCGCAGAAATGATCGCCGGTTTTCTCGGCGGCCAAGTCGCAGGCGACAAAGAGGCCAAGGTGCACACCGTCTCCTCAATCGAAGAGGGCGAACCCGGCGCCCTGACCTACCTGACCAACCCCAAATACGAAAAACACCTTTACAAAACCCGTGCGTCGATCGTATTGGTGAACAAGGATTTCACCCCTTCGGAACCCGTGACCGCCACCTTGATTAAAGTCGAAGACACCGGCGCCGCAGTGCTCAAACTGCTGCAAATGTATCAGGCCGCGAAACCCCGCAAACAAGGCATCAGCGAGCGGGCTTCGATCTCGGAGCGGGCGACACTGGGCGAAGGTTGTTACGTGGGCGATTTCGCCGTTATCGAGGCGGGAGCCCGCATCGGCGCCGACTGCCAGATCTATCCCCAGGTCTATATCGGTGACGGCGTGACCGTCGGCGACGGAACGATCCTCTACCCGGGTGTCAAGATTTACGAGGGGTGCGTGATCGGCAGCCGCTGCATCCTGCATGCGGGTGCGGTGATCGGCGCCGACGGCTTCGGCTTCATTCCCAATGCCGCAGGCGGCTTCGACAAGATTCCGCAACTGGGCAACGTCGTCGTCGAAGACGACGTGGAGATCGGCGCCAACACCTGTATCGACCGGGCCAAGACCGACTCGACGATCATCCGCCGGGGCGTGAAACTCGACAACCTGATCCAGATCGGCCACAACGTGCAAATCGGCGAGAATACCGTTTCCTCGGCCCAGACAGGCATCGCAGGCACTTCGAAGGTGGGGCACAACTGTTTCCTCGCGGGACAGGTCGGCATCGCGGACCACGTGACCATCGGCGACAGGGTCTGCATCGGCTCCAAAAGCGGTCTCGACAAAGACGTACCTGACGGAGAAGTACGTTTCGGCTATCCGGCGCTGCCCGGCATGCAATATCACCGCGCATCGGCCATCTTCAAGAACCTGCCCGACCTGGCACGCCGCGTGAGTCAGGCGGAAAAGGAGATCGCGGCCCTCAAGGAGAAGTAACGTCCCTGCACCGTGTCCGACCCGACGACATACCGCATCATGGGCATCGACCCCGGCACCAACTACATGGGGTACGGGGTGCTGGAGGTTTGCGGACGGGATGTCCGATCGGTCGTGCTGGGCGACATCGACCTGCACAGGATGAACGATCCTTACGAAAAGCTGCGCTACATTTTCGAGCGGGTCGGTGCCCTCGTGGACGAATACCGCCCCCGCGAGGTGGCCCTCGAATCGCCCTTCTTCGGCGAGAACGTGCAGTCGATGCTCAAGCTGGGCCGAGCGCAAGGCGTGGCGATGGCTGCGGCGTTGAGCCGCGGGCTGCAGGTATTCGAATACGCCCCCACACGCATCAAACAGTGTATCACGGGCCGAGGCTCGGCCCCCAAGGAGCAGGTCGCGGCCCTCGTCAGCAGCATGCTCACGATCGAACGTCCGCTCCGGCGACTGGACGCTACGGACGGTATGGCCGTCGCCCTGTGCCACCATTTCATGAGTTCGAACCCATTGAACGGCGCCCTCGGCGAAGATCGGTTCAAAGGACTCGGCGGAGGCCGCAAGGCTGCCTCGGCAAAGGGCAGTTCGAGCTGGGAACGGTTTTTGAAGGATAATCCCCAGCGCGAAATCCGGCAAACGCCGCGAACACCCCAAAAGACGAATCACAAACCGACCAAATAATCATTTTAATCCTTTCTCAGCACTATGAAAAAAGCGTTAATAGGTCTTCTTGCCGCAGGCACCCTCGTGGGATGCGGAGGCAACACCTACACCATCACCGGCAAACTGGACCCGGGAATCACGGACTCCGTATTCCTGATGCAAGGCAATCCCGAAAATCCGACCATCGCATCGGCAGCCGTCGCTGCGGACGGTACGTTCAAAATCAAAGGCACGATCGACCAGCCGGACCTGGCCATCCTTACCAACCGGCACCGCCAGGGCATCGGATTCATCTTCCTCGAACCGGGAAAAATCGACGTTAAAACTGCGGATCTGGGCCAATTCCAAGTCAGCGGCACCCGCTCGAACGAGATTTTCCAGCCGATAAACGACTCTTTGGGCATGCTTCAGGGACAATTCCTGGTGGCCATGCAAGAAAACGACATGGAGAAATTCGATTCGCTGAACCAGGTAGCCAACGGCATCATGCGCCGCGCTTTGGACAACAACTCCGACAACCTGGTCGGCGTTTACTTCTTCGGAAACCTCTATAACGAAATGGAACCGCAGGAAGCCCGCGAAATCCTGAATAAATTCCCTGAACAGATGCAGAAAACCCAGATCCTGACCGCCATCGCCAAATCGATCGCCGCCCAGGAAAATACCGAAATCGGCAAGCCCTATCTGGAAATCGCGCTGCCCGACTCCCTGGGCGAAACCGTTTCGGTGACACCCCTCATCGGCCCCGGCAAATGGGTGCTGATCGACTTCTGGGCAACCTGGTGCAGTCCCTGCCGCGGCGAATTGCCCTATCTGAAGGAGGCGTTCAAGGAGTTCGGCCCCAAAGGATTCAACATTTACGGCGTATCGCTCGACAACGATGCCGAGAGTTGGAAAGAATTCCTTGTAAAAGAGGAGATGACGTGGCCCAACGTAATCGCCGTCACCGACGGCAAGAGCGCCCCGATCGTCGAAGAGTACGGAATCCGCAGCATCCCGACCAACTTCCTGATCTCGCCCGAAGGCAAGATCGTCGCCAAAGACCTGCGAGGCGAAGGAATCAAGGAGAAGCTCGCCGAACTGGTCAAATAAGCGCATCCGGCAAAATCATCGAATTACCCCTGCGGATTTCAGCCCGCAGGGGTAATTTTTGTATGACAAATCTCCGGTCCCCATAGCCAGTCGGACACGACAAATGCCCTCTTTTCCCGGCAACGATATTTCCACCGACAAACTCCCGGAAAAGAATCCGAACAAAGCACAGATTACCTCAAATCAAACATTATCAATGTATTATATTCAAAATTACCCCTCTTACCAAGATATAAAATAAAAAGACTGGTAAATTTTACGACAAATTATTTGCATAAGAGCAATTTTCACACTACATTTGCATTCGCAATTCGGCGCCGTAGCTTAATTGAATAGAGCATCTGACTACGGATCAGAAGGTTACAGGTTTGAGTCCTGTCGGCGTCACACTGAAAACCAGCCACTTACAGCGTTGTAGGTGGCTGGTCTGTTTTTGGTCGGACACACAATTTACACACAACTTGCGTCTAATTGCCGCCGGTTACATCCGGGGCGATCCGCAAAATACGCGCCCGCAATTCGGACAATATCCGGCGTTCCGCCTCTTTCTGTTTGTTGCTCCAGTATCGGCGTTCGCCGGGCCTCCGTGCTTCCTGCACCCGTACCCGTGCCCGGTCGTATTGCGCCCTTGCTTCCTTTATTTGCGTGTCATTTCCTGAAGTCATAGTGTTTGTTGGTTGAGGGGTCGAACGTCCAAAATTCGCCGTCTTTGGTCCATTCGCGGATAGTGCAGCACCCGCCCGGCATATACGCGGCATTGTGCCGGGCTGCGGCCTCGGTGGGAAACACTCCCACCGTCTGGCCGTCCGCCGAAAGCTCGTAAAGCATCATAAACTATATTCTTCCAAAAAATCTAATTCTAAATTTATTCAAACGCTCTCGCAACCATTCATCCCGATCCGTGCCCGTGATAGCTGGACATATAGAGGGCATCGCATAGTCCCGGCAAATTCGCATAAGTGTAATAAACGCAAGCTCATCAAGGCACATACTTCGTTGTACATCTTCGGTTATTCTAAAAAGTTGCAACCGTTGTTTAGTAGTTAGAGGTCCCATATTTGCATTTTTAATATACCGTTACGAAATTCTCTACCTTGAACGAGCGCCAGCCGTCGGCCTCGACGTCGTAATACTTGACCGTGCACCCGTCATCCGGTCGGCCGGTGCCCTTGATCGTGGCCGCCACTTCGTGCAGCGTGCCCGCCGCCTTGCGTAATGTCCCGTCGGCTTTCTCATAGGCGAACCGCACCACACCCGCCCGCATCCGCTGCGTCAGGCGGTAAAGGCTCCAAGCCTTGACAAGGCAGATATTGAAGGCCTTGCCCGTCGTCCGGGCAATCGTCCACGCCCGGCGCATAATCGTTTGCAAATCGTTTCTTTTCATTGTCTGTATTGGTTTTTGGTTGTTCGTTCTTCCTTGTTTCGGGTCGGGGCGGTGGTTGAGGCCGCCCCGGTTCCCTTCGTTAGTTTAACAGCACTTGCAAAGCCTCTGCAATTTCCGGGTATTCGTTCCCTTGTTCATCCCATACGGCCGCTACCGTCGTACTCTCTTTCTCTATTGTCCAGCTCGGAGCCGTCCAGTAGTCCCCGGCATCCTCTCTGATTTCGGCCTTGTAGCTCACAAAAGCCGTGAAGCCCTCGTACTCGATTTCAAAACCCTCATCTACTCCGTCACAGTGGTAGTTGATGTAGTTGGCGATCTCCTTTGCGAATTGATTGTAAGCAGTCGGTGTCATTGTTTGTAATGCTATTGGTTCTTATTTCTGATACAAATGTAATGCAATAAATTCACACTTACAAATATTTTGTAAACTTTTTGCTTCACGAAATATATTTTTGTTATAGCTATCGCATTACGTTCGGGGAATTTGATTACATTTGTAGCGTGAACTTATACCGTTACATTATGGATATTAAAAAAGTAATCAAGGCTAACGGACTAACCGTTAAGGAGGTAGCCGAAAGAATGGGCATCACGCGCGAAGGGTTAAGTAATCACATCAACGGGAACCCCTCGGTACAGGTGCTCGAACGTATTGCCGCTGCTATTGGTTGCAGCGTGGGGGATTTTTTCGCCCCGCAGCCATCGAACACGATCACCTGCCCGAAATGCGGGACGGTGCTGGAAGTCAAAGAGAGGGGGTAAGGTTATGACACAGAAAGATGCGATAAAACTATTTGAGGATAGGCAGGTACGTTCCGTGTGGGATTCCGAGGCCAAAAAGTGGTATATCTCCATTATTGACGTTATCGAGGTATTAACAGATAGCGCAAACCCCCGCCGATACTGGAGCGACCTCAAACGCAAGCTACAGGCCGAGGGAAGTCAGTTGTACGAAAATATCGTACAACTCAAAATGAAGTCCTCGGATGGGAAAAGCTACAACACCGATGTGGCCGATGTCGAACAACTATTCCGGCTGATACAATCCATCCCATCACCAAAGGCGGAACCGTTCAAACAATGGTTAGCGCAATTAGGCCGGGAACGGCTGGAAGAAATCGATGATCCAGAGCAAGGTATTGAGCGCCTAATGGAGTATTACCACAGCAAAGGCTATTCGGCCAACTGGATAAATCAAAGGCTTAAATCCATCGAGGTACGCAAAGAGCTTACCGATGAATGGGAACGCCGCGGAATACAAAAAGGTCGGCAATACGCGATCCTTACCGATGTCATTACACAGGGTTGGTCTGGTCTATCAACAAAGCAGTACAAGCAATATAAAGGGCTTAAAACCGAGAGCCTGCGGGATAACATGACTAACCTCGAATTAGTACTAAATATGCTTGCAGAAGCCTCAACAACCGAGATTTCACAAAAGGAAGAGCCCGAAACATTTGAGCATAGCAAGCAAATTGCACACCGGGGCGGCAAGGTTGCCGGTGCTGCTCGGAAAGAACTTGAGGCCCAGACCGGCCAAAAAGTTGTTAGCCCGTTGAATGCTAAAAAGGCTCTCAAGAAATAATATTGTACTGTTATGGAACTGCAACCTATCCAAAGTAAGATTTACGAGATACGGGGCCAGCGGGTGATGCTGGACTTCGACTTGGCGGAACTCTATCAAGTGGAAACACGAACACTCAAACAGGCAGTACGGCGCAATATCGAGAGATTCCCCGAGGATTTTATGTTCCGACTGTCCACTGATGAGGCTAACAAGTTGATAGACATAGGGAGATCACAAAATGTGATACCCCAAGACTACAATATCGGTTCCTCGGAAATGTTTGCATTTACTGAAGAGGGCGTGGCAATGCTTTCCGGGGTTTTGCGCAGCAAAACAGCCGTACAGGCAAATATCGCCATTATGCGGGCATTTGTGGCGATGCGGAACTACATTACCACGACGACGCAGATAACGGCGGAACTGTCCGAAATACGGGCAAAGCTGGCATTGTTGGAACGTGCTGACGAAGACAATGCCGAAGCGGTAAACGATCTTTCGGAAGATATGCGCAAAGAGCTGGATAATATCTATCAAGCTATCGCGGCGCTATCGATCAAGGTGCCGCAGGCCCGCAAGGTCGGCCAGCCGATAGGGTTCAAACGCACCGACGGCAAAAAATAACCCGCTGCACCCTTCGATGATAAATGCCCGTATTTCGTATTGGCTTTGCATTTGACGGCGTTTCTCCCGCCGGACATAGAAAGTATCAGCCGCACGAAGAAAAACCGTAAAATCAAAAAAGGGGATTGCAGGCACTTTGCCCGGCTCCGGTCGTTGAGGCTGTGGGAGTTTCCAAAATGGAACACCCCGTACACAAGCACCCGAAATCAATCAAATACAAATACATATATATCACATTGAAATACAGTTATATATATGTATTCATATAAATAAACACTTTAATACATCCGAGAACTTTATTTAATGTAGTATTTAATGTATTATATAATGCTTGTAATGCTTCTATAAGTAATATTTATAATGCTTATAGGCTACATTAAAATATCCTTATATACTACTTCTCAATAATGTATTGAAATGTAGTAGTTTTTTAATGCTCTTAATAATGCTACATTAAATGATAGGGACAAATCAAGTGTTATATTTTGGGGTTGCTGCACATCGAACCGGCGACGCACACAAAGGCGGCTATTTGGCCGCTTATTTATTTGAGTGGATAGATTATACTACCCAACAGCAGATAACGCATCAGAGGGCAGATAACAGGGCAATTCTGGGGTAAACAGCCCCACCCCCTCGGCCGTATCTAATGTTCGCTATATTTTCGGACCGGCATTTTTTGGCAATTTTTGGAAAACGTTTTCAGGAAACGGGATCGCGATTTGCGCGCGGGGGTAAAAAATCGGGTTTTTCCGGGGCTTTGGCTTTCTGACAGTAAAACAGTAAAAACGAAAGACGGGCGGGGTAACTCCGTCCGTCCTTTGTTTGCTATTTGTAACCGTGTTTTCTTAATAACCGTTCAATAACCGGCAAGGGGTTCGGAATACATCCGACCTGCTTGCGGGGCCGGGGTCCTGATTTGACCCTGTACTTGTAAGCCGGTGATTTGCGGAACCCGTTCCAGACTGCCCGCACTTTGACGCTTGCCGGGGTGCGGCCCATTATTGCGGCTATCTCCTCGTTGCTGTGGTCGGGGTACAGCTCACCGAGCCGGGCGATTTCTTCCGGAGTCCATTGTGGCGCAAGATACGGGGGCAAAGGCATAGGGCATTCGATTTACCGGCGCCCGCAAGTTACATTTACCCCGCGACGCGGTAACGCCCGGCGGCGAATCCGTTAGCCATATAAAAGGCGATTTTATCTGCGGTTCGCTTCTCATCACCCCGAATACAAAGGGCCACACCGAAACCGAATTGCGCAGTACTTGGGTAGTGCCGATAGGCGTTTCCGTTTTCGTCCTTGGCTTTGGGTGCCTTGAACACTTCGTAATAGGTCAGGGCGTCGGATGTGGTGCGCTTGTAACAGTACATCCCGTTTGCCTCGTTATGGGCGTTTTTCACGAATTTGTCGCCGAACTTCGTAAACTCATCCCGCAAAGGCGGGTAAAATATCTGTTTTTTCATTTTGGTTTCCGTTATTTTTCGATTTTCTTTGCGTTTTGGTATAGTTATTCCACCTGGCAGGAAAAAGCCGTAAAATCGGCTGTTTTCAGAACGGGCCATTTTGTCCGTCGGTCGGGGTTGAGGGTGTCGTATCGTAGTCCGTTATCCGGGTCAGGCTTTCGTTGTGGCGGAAATAGATTTGACCGGTCACTCCCTCCCGGTTCTTGGCAATATAGAATACCCCCACGCCCTCGGACGGAATTTTCCCGTATTTGGTGGTGTCTATCATTTCCTCCTCACGTATGGCCGGGCGGTCGATAAAAATCACCATATCGGCATCCTGTTCGATCGCTCCCGATTCCCGAAGGTCTGCAAGTATCGGTGTCTTATCGGCTCGCTCTTCAACCTTGCGGGAAAGCTGGGACAACAAAATGACCGGCACGTCGAGCTCCTTTGCCAACACTTTGGCCGCCCGGCTCATCTCGGCTACTTCCCGCTCGCGGTTGTTGCGTTTGTCGGAATCGGGGGCCGTCAGCTGCAAATAGTCGATAACGACCATACCACACCGCCCCTGCCGTTGCAATGCCCGGCACTGCGCCCGGATAGCGGGCATCGAAATAGAGGGGGTATCGATTATCGTCACGGGCAACTTGCTCAACCGGGCCGCACCCGGTTCTATGCGCTGCCAATCCTCGGTACTTACCGCACCAGACCGGAACGCCCTCGCATCTACCCCCGAAGCACCCACCAGTATACGGCCGCCGAGCTGCGTAGCGGGCATCTCCAGCGAAAAGATACATACCGGAACATCGGCCCCGGCTGCGGCTTGTGCGAAATGAAGCGCAACGGCCGTTTTACCCATCGCCGGACGTGCGGCAAGGATAACCAGCTGACCGCCCCGCCAACCGCCCGTAATACGGTCCATACAGGGCAAGCCGGTAGATATTCCCACGCATTCGCCCCGCTGGTGGGCCTGCTGGCGGCGTTCCAGGTCGGCCAGTGTGTCACGCATCACATCGCCGATACTTCGGGCCGAAGCGATCCGGGCGGCATCGCCTGCGATCCGTTCAATACCCGACATCGCCCAATCCAACGCATTAGGGTCGGTCTGGGCTTTGGCTTTAAGTTCCTCCCCAAAGAAGAACAACCGGCGCCGCATATCAAACTCTACCAATCTCCGGGCGTGGTTCAGTACCTCGGTACCCGATCCGACGGCCGCCGTAAGATCGGCAAGATAATCCGGGGAAATACCCGCCTTTCTCGCTTCCGGCGTAACTGTAACCAGGTCTGTATTTATTCCCCGGTCATCGAGTTTGCAAATAACATCGTAAATCCTCGCATTTTGGGGATCATAGAATGCCGTTGAGGTGAGAATACCCCGCACATCGGCGACGTATTGCGGTTCGAGCAGCAGCGCACCCAATACGGCCCGTTCGAGTTCGGGCGATTCCGGGATCCTCAAGGCGTCCGCCGGATAGTTACAGGTCTTTGTATATTCGTTTTTTTTCATTTTGCTGTGTGGGTTTAGGGTTATTAAATCCGGGGTTGCGGCGGTTCCAATTACGCGCGGCAGCTTTCCAGTCCTTCATCGGGTTTCTACCTGCCCGCCATCCGTTAGCCGTGTAGTAGTCGATAAACTCATCGGGATTTACGTTCGTCAGTTTTTGTTCGGAAACAAACACACGTAGCTCTTCGAGCGACGGAGCAACAAACGCCGTGCGTTTGCTTGCGGCCTTGTGCGGCTTGTCCGCACTTTCTTTACTCTCGTTAGAGAGTTTCTTATCTATATTCTCTTCTATTCTTGTCTTATCTATTCTATTCTTATTGCTATAAGGGTCCCCATTAGGGTCCCTATTAGGGTCCCTATTTCCCCACCGTTTTTCAGCACCGAATTTGCCGCTTTCTACAAAGATATTATGAGTGTCGTCCATTGGTTGCATACGGCGCTTCAATCCATTGGAAAAAAATATTTTATCCTCGATAATAACAAACAGTCCAAAATCGAATACAACGCGGCGCATTTTTTCGGGGTCTGTGCGATACTTATAGGCCGCTAAGGGAATATTCGCCAGAGGATAGGTATAGTCGGGCTGTGCTCTTAAAACTTCCAGCAAGGCCCAAAATATACCATAACCTTCCATCCCCATCTCGAATATTAACCGCTCACATTTGGGATCATCTTTGGCGGTATATTCGTGCGGGAAATAGTTGCGGTTGCTATTGCTTTTCTTTGCCATTATTGCACCCCTCCTTTCCGTATAAAATACCGTTTAAACCGGCCCCCGTGCACGCCCTCGCACCATTCGTCGGCGATCGATACGCCCTTATGCCGCAAATCGCGGATTACGCTGCGGGGATCGGATAGCCTCAACAAAATAGTAATATCGGCCGCCGAACGGGGAATACCGTCCGAAAGCAAGTTATAAATCCTTTGCTGGTGATAGGAAAATACAGAGGTAAACCTTACATTTGTAGTGTCATTAGCCCCTATGGTATTAGTTTTTGCCCCTGCGTGCTCGCTTCGAGTGCCGGGGGCGTTTTGATTCTGTACCATACCCGATAAGATTATTTACGGTTAGCACTTTCTGCAATACGTTGAGCGGCTTCCGCATCCCGGTTCCGGGGCCTGTTTATCTGCTGCGCCGCCCATTCACGCAGCTCCTTCCGGGAGAACACCAAACGACGGGGGCCGAATTTAGCATAGGGAATTTCGTGTCTATGGGTAAGAATATACAAACTGCGCATAGTCGTCCGATAACCCAGCGAAGCCAGGAATGGCAGAGTTTCTTCGGCGGTCATCGCATCGGGCAACTCCGAAGCATCCGCGATACTCTCTGTGGCTTTCTCACGTCTTTTGTAATCCTGCATTGCGGCAAATACTGCATCCGAAATCAAGTCTTTCAGGGTCTCCTGTTCAACTACTACCAAGTTTGTCTCCATAATATAATACGATAAAATTATTTGCTTTTATTTGCTGCAAAAATCGCTTTACCTCGGTAATATTCAAAGGGAAATTTCACTTTTTTAACATTATTTCCCGCAAGTCGTTACAAATTATCAATTTGCTGTGTAAGAGTATTTTACATTACAAAAAATAAATAAAAAAAATAAACGGAGAATATTTTTTAATCTCCGTTTATAAAATCGTAAGGCAAACAATTGAACCCGCGAAAAATACGGCTGTTTACAGGCGGTTATTTCCAGCCGTCAGGAATCAAAATAGCCGCGTTTTTCTCCCTTTCTTCCCGCTCGAAGCTGGCCAAATAGTTCTCCGTCGTTTTGAGGTCTTGGTGGCCGAGGCTTTCCGATATGTAGGCGATATTCGCCCCGGCACGCTTCAACACCGTAGCGAACGAATGACGCGCCGTATAGGTCGATATGTTTCCTATTCCGAGTTGCGTCCCCACTTCCTGCATCCGCTTGTTGATCGCACGGGTCAAATACATTGTTTTCAACTTCTGATGTATCGCGTCCTCCGTCCCATCGAGAACCGGAAATATAAAGTTATTACGCGCCGGGGGATTGCCCCAGCGGTCGATAATAGCCTGCATCTGGGGCACGACCACTACCCGGATTTCCTTGCGGGTCTTGGTCGTGTGCTCGGTCTTTTGACGCACGAAACAGATCTCACCGTCCACAATATCACGGTACCGCAATTTCACGAAATCGGCGACGTTGATCCCGTTACACAAGTAGAGAAACAGCCAATAATCCCGGTATTTGGCCGTCGCTTCGCTCCCGTCCTCATAGCGGGCGATCCGCCCGATCTGCTCCAGCGTCAGAGCCAGCTTGCGCCCCTCGCCTTCCTGTATTTCATACCGGCCCCGTCCGAACGGGTATTGCGTTTCCTTGACGATACCCAGACGTCGGGCATCGTTCAGCACCGCCCGCAGGTGGCGCAAGTGTATCGATATGGTTGTTTGCACCTTCCCCTCTTTGGTCAGAAACTCCGCATATCGTTTCAGCCACGATACGGTAACGGCGTCAAACTGTATGCGTTCCCCGGCGAACCGCTCCAGCCCTTTCAGCACATTGTCATAAACGAGCATACTGCCAACGCGCCCGGCCTTTTCCAGCTCGGCGATTTTGGCCCGGAACATCGCGTTTACCGTATTGGACGCTGCCCCCTTCAGCCGATCGTTGAGGGCATCCAGCGAAAACCCGCCATTACCCGCTAAATCCTCAACGGCCGCACGCACTATCTGGTAGCTGCTCTCTATGTCTTTCCGGACCGATACAAGGGCACGCGCCTTTGTCGTTCCAAGCATCTCCCACTCTTCCGGAGTCAGGTCTTTGCCCGTAGGATAGTAGCGGCGATCCCGGCGATAGGTTACGCGAATTTTTACTGGGTATTTCCCGCTCTTTTTCGGGTGGCTCGTATCTATTACGGGCGCAACCGTTATTCCGTCTTTTGAATAGTTCATTTTGTGGGTAAATTCATTTTTTAGACACACAATTTCGACACAAATATACGTATTTAATCAAACCAAACAAAAACAGAGTGAAACAAAATAGCTATATTTGCCACTGAAATACAGCCATTTATAAAACAAACAAGAAATTACCAAAAAATAGCAAAAACCCCAAAATTACGCCTACGGATCAGAAGGTTACAGGTTTGAGTTCTGTCGGCGTCACAAAATAATGCAGCGACCTGTTTCTTGACAGGTCGCTTTTTGTTTTCGGCTGCACGACCATAACACAGCGGACGATCTTCCCTTTCCCCGCCTTGTACTCCCGCCAACTTACACCCGGAAAAACTTCCCCTTCCATAAAATCCATACGGAATCCGTCCGGACCGATACCCGACCATAGCAACAACATTGAGATTTCCATCAGCGAAAAGCGCCGAAAACGAATCGCCAGAACATCCAAATTCTTCCCAAAAGAAGCACGAAGCCCCTCTCCAACGGCAACTCGACAATGTGCCCCCTCACCCTTCCTGCCATTTATTTTATGCAATCCAAGGTACTTCCTCAACAAGCACAATGCGATTCCGGATTCAATCGATCCGAGTACATAATCCCGAGAAATAATCAACTCCCTATTTACTACACGCCCCAAATCTATAAAATTTCACAAATATCCCAGATATTTTACAATTCAAATATTAAAATGACATAATTAAACAAATCGGTAAAATTTACAAAATCAATTATTTTTTGTATATTTGTAATAGCATGTTTCTCTATTACTAAATTACTAACTAAAAAAATCGTATTATGATGAATTTCGCCCAACTGAAGTTTCTCCTAACTGGATTAACTTTACTCACCGTACTCGCTGCGTGCAGCGATGACGACACTTCGACGGAAGCTCCTCCTGCAACCATCGAAATCGCAGAGCTCTCTCCGGAAGCAGACAACGTTTCTTTTCGATTAATTCCGACCAATGCTATCTCGATGGCTTACAAGATCGAGATCGAGAGGGGGGGGACGCCGATTTCGTTTCGATAGAAAGCTCCGAAGAAAAAACGGTCGAAATAACCGACCTGACCCCCGAAACCTCTTATAAGCTGACGGCGATCGCCTATAACGCCGACCAGCGCCCTTCGAATCCGGCCACCGCAACATTCACGACCCCCGAAAAACCGACCACGCCGGATCCCGACAAGGCAACCATCTCCATCGAAGAGGTGAAAGCTACCTATAATTCGGTAACCTTTACCCTGAAAACCGCCAATGCAGCCCGCTTCGGCTACAAGGTCGATGTTCCCGACGGAACGGCCGAATTTACGTTCGTAAACGGCTCCGAAGGCGGCACCTATACAACCGACAACCTGGAGGCGGCGACCGACTATCAAATCACCGCCGTCGCATATGACGAAAACGGGCAGGCCGCCGATCCCGTCACCCACGCATTCAAAACCGAAGCCCTTCCGACCGGCCCCGCCGTCGTTTCGATCGAAGAGGTCGCTACGACCCACAGTTCGATCCGCTTCACCCTGAAACTCGACAATGCGGTCCGGATCGCCTACAAGGTCGATGTCCCCAACGGAACAGCCGAAATGACCGTCGTCGAAAAGCCGCAGCAATCGACCTTCCTGGTCGGCAGCCTCCAGGCGGAAACCGACTACGTATTGACAGTCGTAGCCTATAACGGCAAAGACGAACCGTCCGAACCCGCCACGCATTCGTTCACGACCCCCGCCTATACCGCATTCGCACGGATCGACGCCGTGGCGACCGCACACGGAATCTATCTCAAGGCCGACGTGGACACCGGCAAATTCCCTCTCTATTTCCTGAAAATTTTCGACCCGGACCTTACGGAGTCCAGCGCCGATTTCGAAGAGCATTTCAAGGTCGATTCCCGGGAGCAGTTCATCCATTACCTCGAAGTCGCCTCACTGACAGCGGGCCTCAAAACCGCCTCGTTCGAAGAGTGGAACAAAACCCTGCTTTCGACCCGGTCGCAGCAAGTCCTTCTCTACGCCGCTCCCGTTGTCCGGCAAGGGGTCGATGTCGTCTGTGAAGACTACGGTGAAATCATCGAAATTCCGCTGACGATCCCCGCCCGCGACGAACTCGGAGCAGGACAGGCCGCCGTCACGCTGGGCGAACCGCAGGTTGCGGGCAAAGAGTTGGAGATCGCCCTGACAAAACAGGACGGCGTCGTTTCCTACTATGCCGGCTATGCGACCAAGTCCGACGTCGAAGCCGCAGGCACCCCGGAACAATTCGTCCAGGCCGGACTGGATGCGAAGACCTATGACTACGACATCACGGCCGACTTCCAAGGCACCTGGAAAACAGACCGGCTTTCGCCGGGCAGCGAATATTACTTCTTCTCGTTCGCATACGACGCAGAAGGCAAGTTGGGTCCCCTGCAATACAAGGAGTTCCGCACGGAAGCCGCAGGCACCGACTACGATACGTCGCTCACGATCGATATTGCCCTGAAGACCGCATCGTTCACCTCGGCGACTTTCTCCGTCAAACGGAACGGCTTCGAAAAAGCTTATTACAACTTCATCACCAAAGCCGATTTCGACCGCAAATACGGCGGCAATGCGGATACATACGTTCAACGAGAGTTGATCGGCAAAGAGAGCGGTTATCCGATAACGCTATACAGCGACAACGACATCAACGGGTCCCGTTTGGCATACGATACGCAATACGTGCTGATCGCCCTGCCCGAAGCCGACAACGAAGACAGATACGGCGTTCCGACGGTGGTCGAGTTCGAAACCCTCGGCTACGAAGCTACCGGCTCTGCGACGGCGACCATCGCGGTAAATTCGATCACGGACAATTACGGCGTATCTTTCTATGCCTCGGTAACCGTAACCCCCGGAGCCGATTGCGCAGGTTACTATTACGCAATGATCGAAAAAACAGCCTACGATGCAGCAGCCAATCTCGGTGAAACGATCTGCAAACAAAACGGCGTAAAATACCGTGCCGCCACCGAAGACACGACGTTCTCCACCGACTACTATTTCGCAGAAAGCTATCTGGTCCTCATCCCGGTCGATAACAACGGGAAAATGTCGGCTCCGGTCACTTCGGAATTATTGACCACGAGCGCCAAATAAAAAACAATCAAATAAACAAACACGCAGAACTCCCAACCTGTCCGGAACCTCGCTGCACGGAATCCCCGTGACGAAGGGAGAGCCGGTTGGAACACGTCGCTTTCAGCGGCAAAGACACAACCGAAGCATGAACATATAAATTATCAAAAACCAACCTTAAAATAATCCGACTATGAAATCTTTAAGTAAAGCAACCTTCCATTTACTGTGTTGCATCCTGCTATTGGGAACTTTCCAGAGTTGTAAAGACGACGAAACGACGCCCCCGCCTCCCGGAGAAAGCGCCACGCTCACCATTTCCGACGTCAAGGCCGAAGCCAATACCGTAACTTTCACCATCACGCCGAAAAATATAGATGTTTATACCTATACGATCAAATCCGCGACGGTAACGCCTCAAGCGACCGTTCAGGATCCGGCCGAAACCAAAACCTTCACATACAACAGTCTGCTTCCGTCGAGCGACTATACGATCGTGGCAACAGGTTTTACACAAGGCGGTCTGGAACTCACTTCTACCGAATACAAATTCCGGACGCTCGACACGCAGGATCCCGGACTCGAAGTACCTTCCGGAGAGGAGCCGTTCATCGAATACGGCGACCAGCGGATCGCCGCCAAATCGGTCTTCTTCTACAAGGAAACCGATCGGCTCTGGTTCTTCATCTCCCCGCTCGAAGGATACGACAACTACCAGGACATGCTCTATGGCAACGGCGGAAAAAACGATTACATATCCCTCAGCTTCACGCCGAACCAGCTGAATAAATCGATCAACATGAAGAGTGCGTCCGAACGGTATTCGCTGCTCAACTCCATGTCGTTCCAACACCCCATCGCATCGGATATTTCGATGGTGACCATCGACTACCATTCGTTAATCACCGACGGCGGCTTCATCGTCACCCGCGACGGGGACAAGATCGAAGGATATGCCGAAATGACCTCGGCCGCAACCGGCAAGAAACTCCGCATCTACGGTACCTGCACCTACGACCAGCAGGACGCCGAGCGGACCAGCTTCATCAGCCTCAACGACCTGAAAACTCCGCTCGGAAGCGCCTATTACCAACCGCTCGAAGAGGAAACGATTTCCGAAATCCATCTCTCGCCGGCCAGCCCCGTCATGGGAGCGCTGATCGACCAGGTGGATGAATACTACGTTCGAATCCGCTTCGACAACGCCCTGGCAACGGCTAAAACTCCGATCGACATCACCCGGATCGACAAGCTGTTCGAACTCGAAATCGTCGATCCTGCCCAACAAAAGTCGGTTACCGTCACCAATACGGACCTTCAAGGCGCGACGGGCACCATCACCCTCTACAAATACGCCCTGCAAGGCAACTACCGAATCTCGTTCGATCTGCAGGTTCAGGATATGCACCTCGAAGGGTATGCGGACGGGGCGTTCGAACTATACTCCTACTACTCCGGCAACAGTTATACGATCGGAACGAACGACCCGGTCGAACTCCAATCCGCCGTCATCGACCGCCGCAGCGACGATTACTACACGATCTATCTGGCACCCCAGGCCGGTCTGACCGATTTGGAGCAAATCCGGCAGGCGGAGGGCGTAGTAACCATCAAAGCCGCACCGCAGGCACTGGACGGTCTGCTCGTTTCCTTTGCCAACGAAAAGGATGCCGGACGAATACTGTCCATCGCATATGCAGGCAAAACCTACGACAACCAGGGTGACAACACCAAGAGTACCATCCACGGAGCCATCGCAAAGCAAAAGATCGCGCTGGCCTTCTATGAAGCGACCAACGAAATGAACGGTTATTATTGCGGACCGTTCGTCGATGTGCAATAAACAACCCCGGCAACCGAAGGTCCGATCGCATCTCAAACCCACGATTCGACCGGCAACCGGTTCTCCCGGAATCTTCATCAAGCCCCCTTTTCGAAGGGGGCTTTTTTCCCACGCTTCATCCGGCGAAAGCAAAAAACAGAGCTCGGACCTTTTACTTCCGAATCGTCATCAATTTTGCCGTATTACCGAAAATCCGGAATAAAAACCACCGTCACAGTAGATATTTCAAAAAAAAACGCTAAATTTGTCAGAAACCTAAGTTGCTTCCTTAAGCCGAGCGCAATGAAACCTTCGTTTCGATTGCCGAGGCGAAAAATAGTCGAAAGAAAATCAACGCTTTCGATAAACCGAGCGCAGAATCGGAGGTGTTCGAACTCTGCCAAAGCGGAAAACAACGGCGTAAAAACGAACTGTTTCGTAGAGCCGAGGATATAACCACCAAGCCCGTTCGGTTATACGAGGCGGGAAACGGAACTCAAAACAGCAATGAACCTAAAACAGACACCATGATAAAGAAAGAATTATTACTCGGCGACGAGGCTATCGCATGGGGAGCCCTCAACGCCGGTCTTTCGGGCGTGTACGCTTACCCCGGAACCCCCTCTACGGAGATCACGGAATTTATCCAGATGCACCCCCTAACGCGCGAGCGCGGCATCCACTGCAACTGGTCGGCCAACGAAAAGACCGCACTGGAAGCGGCCCTCGGCATGTCGTTCGTCGGCAAGCGGGCCCTGGTCTGCATGAAGCACGTGGGCATGAACGTCTGCGCCGACGCTTTCGTCAATTCGGCTATGACGGGCGCCAACGGCGGCCTGGTGGTCGTAGCGGCGGACGATCCCTCGATGCACTCCTCGCAGAACGAACAGGACTCCCGCTTCTACGCCAAATTCGCCATGATTCCCTGCTTCGAACCCGCATCGCAACAGGAAGCCTACGAGATGATCGGCGAGGCGTTCGACTTCTCGGAGAAATACCAGATTCCGGTGCTGATGCGCGTGACGACCCGCATGGCC
>ULXI01029440.1_pt1 | contig 24582 bp, 8 predicted proteins | sample 1961181 | NCBI WGS metagenome assembly ULXI01 (sample SAMEA4835835, study PRJEB28245) | human gut metagenome | biome: gut microbiome; material: fecal sample | place: Denmark | collected 2008 | reverse complement strand
AATTTAAGTATTATAGTTGGAGCCAGAGCATCAACATCATAATTATTTCTTACCAAACTTACAACTAGATAACAAAAATAGCCTCTTAATTCATTTAAGAGACTATTTTTTTACGTAGTTATCCATATTAGTTTTTTTTTAGCATTTTTTAATTCATCATAGTATTTTGCTATCAATTCATCTAATTCTATGCTTAATTTATATGTAATATTATAATCATCGCCTTGTTCAATACTCTTATTTAATTTATCCCTCAATTTACAAATTTCATCATTTAACATACTAATCTCTCCTTTTTATTTGATTATCTTTCGTATATCTATAAATTAACACATTATTTTTCTCAAGTCAAGTATTTTCAAGGCATTCTGGGAACTTTCGTATGACATTTTATTTCTTTTTTCGACACGATATTTTATTAAAAAACGGTATTGTTTTATTTTCTTAACCAACACCGTTTTTATTACATTTTTCACAAACTTAAATTTTTGTTGTTTTTTAACTTTTTACAATAGAAAGTACCATTTTTTCCTCTTTAAATACATCATTTAACACCTGATTTAAATATTCTACATTTATCCCTTCTATTTCCTCTATATAATCAAAAGAATTAATTCCTTTAAAATAGTCTGCTAAGAACATTCTTGCTATGTCCTGTACATCATTGTATTCTTTTACATATCCTCCATAAATCATTTTCTTTATTCGTTGAAAATCTCCCTTAGATATTCCTTTTTTCTTCATTTCTTTTACTTTTTCTTTAAATTCATTATATAAAGTTTCTGGTTCCTTCGATTGACCTGTTATCAAAACATGTGCATAGGTTTTTCCAAATTCATAATCTAAACTTGGCTGTCCATGTATTATCCCTTTATTATATAATTCTTTGTATAATTCTGAGCTTCTTCCAATTAAAAGGTTTAACAAAATTTCTATAGAAATATGTTTTTTTACTATTTCTTTTGAATTTCCCATAGATTTTTTATTAATCATGTCTTTAATTCCTATTGTATAAAGCGGTTGGCTTACTTCTAATCTTTGTTCAATAAGCTCTTGGACTATTGTCTCTGGTTCCTCTGGATAAATTCTTTTAATTTCTCCTTGATTCTGATTCTCTATAAGACGTTTTTTTACTTCACCTATTATTTTCTCTGGTTCAAAATCACCTGATATAACTAAAACCATATTAGATGGATTATAAAAAGTTTTATAACATTTATATAAAATTTCCTTGTTTATTTTTCCAATTGTTTCTATCGTTCCTGTAATATCTATTTTTATTGGATTATTATGATACATTGCTTGCATCGCATTTAAATATACTCTCCAATCTGGATAATCATCATACATCATAATCTCTTGTCCAATAATTCCCTTTTCTTTCTCAACATTTTCATCTGTAAAATATGGATGCTGCACATAATCCATTAGTTCATCCATTGCAGGATAAAAATTATCCGTACTTTCAAACAAATAGGCAGTATGATCGTTAGTTGTATAAGCATTTGCATTTACTCCTAATGCAGTTAATACATCTAAACTATTTGTTCCATTTTCTTGTTCAAATAATTTATGTTCTAAAAAATGTGCTACTCCATTTGGCACTTTAGTTTTTTCCTCTTCTCCTGGAACAATAAATTCACTATCATTCGAACCATAATTAGTTCCCCAAATCATATATTTTTTTTGAATTCCTGGTTTAGGAATAACCATAACAGTCAATCCATTTTCTAATTTTTCTATATAAAGTTTTTCCTTAACCTTTAAATTTTCAATTACTTGCATCTTTATCTCCTTTCTATTTATTGACTCATTATAATCTAATCCTTTAAGAAATATATTGTATTAATACTTACTTTTCTTGCTATATTTATAACATCTTCTTTTTGGATTTTCTCAATTTTTTTAATATATTCTTCTGTAGAAACTCTTGTGTTTGTTAATTCTTGACCAAAATAATAACTAATTTGAGTATCTTGTTCATCATCTATCGTCTTAATAGTTGCTAGAATTCCTTTCTTAGCATTTGCAATATCTTCTTCTGTAAAATCACCTTGTTTCATATCTTCAATTTGTTGTTTTATTAAATCTAATGCTTTTTGATAATTTGAAATTTCAATTCCACAATTTACAAATATAATGTTTTTATGACGTAAATAGCTTGAACTCGCCACATAAGCTAAATGTGCCTTTTCTCTTACATTTTGAAACATTTTAGAATTTGCTGTTCCTCCTAATATACTGTTATATATAACTGTATCATATTTTAATTCTTCATTATCGATGTTAACATCTAATCCTAATATAAGTTTTCCTTGTGTTACTTCCATAGATTCTGTAACAATATTTTCTTTTTCTTTAATTTCATTGTTATCTATTTTAGGAATATTATAATTTGGCTTTCTTCCTTCTAATTTTTTTATATTTTCATTATTTTCTATCAATGTATCTGTATTTTCTTTTATATTTCCTGACACAAATATGTCTATTTTACAAGAATTAATTAAGTTTTTATAATATAAGTATAGTTCTTTTTCATCTATATTATTTAAGTCCTCTACATATCCAAATTTATATAACCCAAATGCTTTTTCTCCATACATTTCTTCAATACATCTGTCAATTGCATATCTGGCTTTATTATCTATTTTTCCAACTATTTTTTGTTTTAAATTTTCTTTTTCTTGTTCTATATATTCCTTCTTAAATCCTTCACCTTCTTTATAAGGATCAAATACAATTTCAAGTAATTTTTGTATAGCTTTTTTTAACATTTCATCATTATTTTGTGGTAAAAAATCATCATTAATTACTTCTATATAAAATTTTAAAACTTGATTATCTCCTGTTTTATCCAATCCGCAATCAAAGCTTGCTCCATACATTTCTTCCATTTGCTTGCTAATTTCTTCTTGAGTTGGCATATTTTTACTACCTCTTCTTAAAAGCATTGAGATTAATGCATTTTTTGTAACTGTTTTCCTATTTAATTCTGTTGTTAAAAAAACTGCTAACAAATTTGTTTTAAATTTATTAGTATTTATAGTGTGAATTTTAATTCCCTGCTTTAATTCATTTTCTTTATATTTCATCTAAATTCCTCCTTCTTTATTTTATTATACACATTTTTTAAATTTATAATTCTTTTAAATAATAATATATTTTTTAAAACAAAAATTGGAAGTTAAAAAGTGTATATTTATAATACCCCATTATACTTCCAATCCCTAATTTTCTAATTAAATTTTCTTTTTCTAGCTGCTTCTGATTTTTTCTTTCTCCTTACACTAGGTTTTTCATAATGCTCTCTTTTACGAACTTCTTGTAAAACTCCATTTCTTGCACATTGTCTTTTAAATCTTTTTAAAGCATCTTCTATATTACCATTATTAACTTTTATCTCTGACATTTATATTCCCCTCCTTCCGGTCCATACGAAACTGTATGTGGGATAACCCTTATAACGATATCCATTATAACCTAAATTGGCATAACTTGTCAATAGTTAAAATTCAAATAATACAGCTTTATTCTCTTTTAATGATTTCTTAACATCTATAATCCTTTGATTACTAGATCCTCTGAACCTTAACTTTATATCCTTTTTGTCTTCTTCGAATTTTCCATCTACTAAAACATCTATATATGATAGAATTTCTGGTGTTTCTTTCCAATTATTATACATTTTTCCCATAATATCTGTTTCAAAGGTATAACCTGAATAACACCAAATGTTTTTGTCCGGAAATTTTTCTTTTACTCTCTTTAAAAGTGGTAATAATCCTTGTTGATTTACATGTTCTAGTGGTTCTCCTCCTAATACTGATAAACCTGAAACATAAGAATGATCTAATTCTTTTATAACTCTATTAATTTCATTTTCTGTAAATTCATTTCCATAATTAAAATCCCATGCTTCACTATTAAAACAATTTTTACAATGATGTGTACATCCACTTACAAAAACTGAAACTCTAACACCTAAGCCATTTGCAATATCAGCTTTCTTTATATCAGCATAATGCATATTATATCATCTTCTTTCTAATAACTAGTTTAAGAAAGGTAATAAACTTTTCACAAAACCATTTGTTGCTGGAATAAACCATAATACAACAATTAATATTCCTACAATTAGTATAGTTAATCCACCTGCAATAAAATCCTCTTTTTGTAATTTTCTCTTTTCTCTTTTAGGCATATTCTTAAAAGTAACTGAAACTAAATCAACTAAACTCATAAAAGTTCCTACATTATGTGTGGGCATTTGTTCTTGAGCATAATCTTCTTTTCTATTTTTCTTTTTAGTATCAGCTTTATAATTTGTATTTTTTTCTTTTTGTTTATAGACCCTTTGATTATATATATCTTCCTCTTTTTGCAATTCTTTATCATATTGTTCTCTTAAAAAGTCATCAGAAAGTATTTTATATGCTTCATTTATATTTCTTATCTTTTCTTCTGCCTTTTCTCTTTCTACTCCTACATATAAATCTGGATGATACTTTTTTATTAATACTTGATGAGCTTTTTTTATTACTTCTTCTGATGCCCTAGGATTTACTTCTAATATTTCATAATAATTTTTCATTAGCTTACCTATTTAATGTACCTTTCCTTTATTATTATTCATATTTTATACTAAAAAAATGAAAATAGCAATATAAAATTGCTACTTTCATTTTTTATTTTTTGTATTATACAAATTCTTTACAATTATTCTTTTCCAAAAATCGCTTCAAATTCATCTGCTTCGATTTTTTCTTTTTCTAAAAGAATGCCAGCAACTTGATGTAACTTATCTATATTATCAGATAATATTTGTTTTGCTCTATTATATCCTGTATCTACTATTCTTTTTGTTTCCTCATCTATAATAGCTGCTGTTTCTTCTGAATACTCTCTACCTTGAGCAATATCTCTACCTAAAAATACTTGTTCTTGATTAGAACCTAGCATTAAAGCTCCTATTCTATCACTCATTCCATATTTTGTTACCATACTTCTAGCAATTCCTGTTGCTCTCTCAATATCATTACTTGCTCCTGTTGAAATATCATTTAAAATTAATGCTTCTGCAACTCTACCACCAAGTAGTGAAACAATATTTTCTTCCATTTCTGTTTTTGACATAAATGATTTATCTTCTGTTGGACGATACATTGTATATCCTCCAGCCATACCTCTTGGTACAATTGATATTTGATGTACTGGGTCTTGTGTCTCTAGATAATGACTTACAACTGCATGACCAGCTTCATGGTAAGCAACAAGTCTATTTTCTTTTTCACTTCTTACTTTTGTCTTCTTTTCAGGTCCCATAGTAACTTTTACCATAGCATCTTCAATTTCTTTCATTCCTATTTCATTTAAATTTCTTCTTGCTGCCAATAATGCTGCTTCGTTTAATACATTTTCTAAATCTGCTCCAGCAAATCCTGAAGTATTTTTTGCAATAACTTTTAAATCAACATCATCTGATAATCTTTTTCTTCTTGAATGTACTTCTAATATCTGTTCTCTTGCTTTTACATCTGGTAATCCTACTACAATTTGTCTATCAAATCTTCCTGCTCTTAGAAGCGCTTTATCTAATACATCTGGTCTATTTGTTGCTGCTAATACAATAACACCTTCATTTTCTGTAAATCCATCCATTTCAACTAATAATTGATTCAATGTTTGCTCTCTTTCGTCATGACCTCCACCAAGTCCAGCTCCTCTTTGACGTCCAACAGCATCTATTTCATCAATAAATATTATACATGGTGCATTTTTCTTAGCTTGATCAAATAAATCTCTTACTCTTGAAGCACCAACACCAACAAACATCTCTACAAAATCAGAACCACTTATAATAAAGAATGGAACTCCTGCTTCTCCTGCTACTGCTTTTGCAAGCAATGTTTTACCTGTTCCTGGTTGACCAACAAGTAATACTCCTTTTGGAATCCTTGCTCCCATGTCTGTAAATTTCTTTGGATTTTTCAAAAATTGTACAATTTCTTCTAATTCTTCTTTTTCTTCATCAACACCTGCTACATCTTCAAATGTAATTTTATTTTTTTCTGCTGGTGTCATCATTCTTGCTCTATTTTTTCCAAAAGACATTGTTTTACTTCCTGGATTTCCGTTGTTTGCTCCACCCATCATGAAGAACCAGAAAATAAAAAATATAATTAACAATCCAAATGGTGTTAATAAGCTAAGTATTGTAATAAATATTGATTCTGATTTTTCCTCTAAAGTAAATGCTCCTTCTTTTAAAAAGTCCTCTGTATATGCCATAAAGCTCTGCATGTCTGGTATATTAACTTCTTTTCTGATTTTCTCATCTTTTAATTGCACAATGGCTTTTTTCCCATCAGATTCAACTTGAATTGATTCAACTTTACCACTATTAATATCTGCAATTAAATCTGAATATTTCAATTTTGAATCACTATTTTCTACAATAGATGATAATACCACTATAAATATAATTCCTATAATTAGCCACATTGCTAATGTTTTAATTCCGTTTTTCAAAATTATTCCTCCTTTGTCCTATTGAATACCTTTCTAATCTACTATAAACAAGAATTTTTCCATTCAGGTTAATTCCTTTGTTTTTTATAACACATAAAATTAGGTTTGTAAACTATTTTTTTATGACTTTTTTATTACAACCAAGCTACCTGCATAAGTTTTGTTACGGCTACTTATCTTTGGTCTAAAAAATAAATTTTATGATCTTTTACTAATACTTTTATATTTTTATTTGGAGTTAAATATTTGTTTCCAATATTATTATCACAAAGTTTTATAATATCGTCCACATGTACTTTTTCAATTCCCTTTGTAGTACCAAAAATACTCATTATAGTATATAACACAAGCCTAGATTTTATTACTTTTTCTAATTTATTAAATTTTTTTAAATCTAAAACAATTTCTTTCTTAGTTTCTACTAATTTTAAATCTTCAAAATTTCTTTCTACTTGTTTTTCAATATATTCCTCTTCTTCCCCTACTAATTCAGATAGTCTATTTAATGTATTTATTATATTAGGGTTAAACTCCTTTTTCATATACGGAATTAATACATTCCTGATTTTATTTCTTGTATATTCATTTTCAAAATTTGTTTTATCAATTCTAGGATCTAAATTTTTTTCTTTACAATAATTTTCAATCTCTGTACGTTCACACTCAATTAATGGTCTTATATATTTTTTTCTTTTTGGTTCTATACCTTTTAATCCTGTAATTCCACTACCTCTCATAAAATTCATTATTATTGTTTCAGATTTATCATTTTTATTATGTGCAATAGCTATTTTATTTGAATTAGTATAATCTAGGATTTCATCAAAAAAATCATATCTTGCATTTCTTCCAGCTTCTTCTGTACTTATTTTATTAGTATTAGCAAGTTTTTTTACATCTATACTTTTTGAATAAAATTCAATGCCTTTTTCTTCACAAAATTTTTTAACAAAATTTTCATCTTCAATTGCTTCATCTCTAATCATATGATTTATATGTGCAACTACTATATTAAAATCTAATTCTATATCTTTTTCTATTCTTAAATCATTTAAAATATTAAGCATAGCTATGGAATCTGGTCCACCAGATACTCCTAATACTAGTTTATCTCCATTTTCTATTAAATTGTATTTTTTTATTGTTTTTAATACTTTATTCTTCATATTTTTTCTTCTCCACAAAAATAGGTAATATTTATAATTAATATTACCTATTTTACTATATTTTGCAATACTTTTCAAGAATAATTTAATTTATGGTTTGTATAAAATTTAATTTACTGATAAAAATATTTTTGATAGAATTAATTTTATTCTTTTTTGATTCACTTCATATCTATCCAAATTAATATAAGGACAGAGCATATTTTTACTCTGTCCCTGAATAATTGCTTCGGATATTTTTTTATCCGTTCCAAAAAACATCTATATGTATTTTGTTGGATCTATGTCATTTCCATATCCACTTGCTTTTCTTATCTCAAAGTGTAGATGATGTCCTGTTGAATTTCCTACATTCTGATCTGTCTTAGGGTCTCCTCCTTCTAATCCTATTGTTTCTCCTTGTTTTACCTTTTGACCTTTTTGTACATCTATTTTTGATAAGTGTGCATAGAAACTATATATTGTTTCCCCATTCACAACATGTTTAATTTCTACACTATTACCAAATCCTTTTTGTACTCCTGCATAAGTTACTTCTCCATCTGCTATTGACAATACTTCTGCATGATGTGTTCCTGCTATATCTATTCCTGTGTGTTTTTTTACTTCTCCTGTTGTTGGATGTGTTCTTGTTCCATATGCAGATGTTATTGTATATTGTCCTTTTAATGGTTTTACAAAGATTTGTGATTGTCCTGTTGTACCCTTATTTTCTTCTACTACTGCCTTAGACTTAACTTCTGAGCTTAATGTTGATTCTGTTGAGTGTGTTACTATTGAATTTGCTGTTGTCGATGGATTTGGATCTACCCATTGTTCTGTTGTTTTTGTTTTTCCATAATTTTCTTTTAAGATGTTTCTGTCTAGTTTGTTTACTATGCCATCTTCATTTAAGTCATATTTTCCTTTTTCATCTTTGTTATCTTGTGTTATTTCTCCATAGTTTTCTATAATGTTTGTTAAATCTTCTATTTCTATTTCTCCATTTTCGTCTAGATCTCCTGCATAGATATAGATATCATTTATAGCAATCGTTTCTCCATCTTTTACTAATACATTTGTCAATCTATATTCTAAGTATGATGTTTTTGTTACTACTATGTCATATTCATCTGGTTTTAAGTCTAAAGTATAACTTCCATCTAGTTTTATCTCAATTTCTTTAATTAACTCTCTTGGATTATCTGCATCATTTTCGTTTCTCGTGTCTGATGTTTTATATACCTTTATTGTTGCTGTTTGATTTGCTTGATCTGATGCTTGTGTTATTACTTTTCCAGTTATTGCAGGTTGTCTCTTTTGTATTCTTACTATGTATTCTTTTTCTTCCCCTGCTCCATTTTTTACTGTTACAGTAACATCTGTTATGTTTTCTTTTAAACTTATATTTTTCTGATTTGATGGTGAATCATATGATGTCTCTCCATTTGTATCTTTTATTTTTACTTGTGATGTTTCTGTTGTTACTTCTGCCCATAATGAGCTGTTATCTTGGCTATTATCTACTTCTACTAAATACATTCCATCTTCTCCTTGAGTAACTTCTTCATCGTCTACTTTAATTTTCACTTTCAAATCTTCCAATATATCTGGTTCTTCTATTTCTTTTATTTTTAAAACATAATCTTTTTCTTGGTCTATTTCTCCATCAAACATTGCGGTTACTTTTATTGGTATTTCTTTGTCTGCTAGTGAGCAATTTGTATATATATTTTCTCCTTGGACACCTGTGTTTCCTTTTATGCTTACATATTCATCTGGATTACTTGCTATTGCTTTTATTTGAGCCTGTGTTGTTCCTTTCTCAACACCAATTTCAAATGTCTTATCATCTACCTTAGTCGCTAATCTTCCATCTAAATATACTTTTTCTAATCCTAAATTAGGTTGTGCTTTATGGATTGTTAATGTACTAGTTCTTATAGTTCCGTCTATTGCTGTTACTGTTATTGTTTTTACTATGTCTCCATTTGGTAGGATTACGTTTTCTTCTAATTGTCCTTGTTTTTCTTCTCCTCCCATTGTTACTTTTGCTAAAATATTTGATAATACTATTTTTACTTTTGCTATTTCTTCTGATGATTTTACAGTTACTTCATAGTTTCCACTTTCATCTTCAATTATGTGCTTATTATTTACTTCTAACCATTGTATTTTTGTATCATTTGATAAACGTACAAACATTATATTATATGTTTTTGTCACTGTTCCATCTTGTGATGTTATTACTAATGGTACTGTTATTGTTCCATTTGATAAATCTAGTGGTATTCTTTGTGACGTTTCTCCTATTGTTTCTTCTGTATCCCCTATTTTTATACTTGCAAATTCATTTTCTGGAACAACTCTTATTGTACTTGAATCTTTTGTTTTTCCAATTGATACTATGCATGTTGGTACTGAGTCTTTATCTGCAAATCTATCTGTGATTTCCTGTCCATCTACGTAGATATGTTCTGCATCTGCATTACTTGATTTTCTTAATAATTGTATTGTATATTCTTGCGTTCTTCCTGATTCTGCAATTGCTGCAAATGTTATATATACTTCCTCTTGGTCTTTTACAGATATGTTGTTTATTGATATGATTGGTGTTCCTGTTGTCTCTCCTGATGTTATTGTTGTATACATATTATTTGCTTCTATTGATAGACTCACTTGTTCTATATCTCTTGATAGATATTCTTTATATGTGTGTGTTTCGGCATTATAGTTTGTCACAACATTTTCACCGTTTTTTACAACTTTTATACTTACATCATCTGATATCAAGTTTATTTCTAATTCTTTTGTTATACTTTCTGTTTGTTCATCTTGTGCTTGTACATTAATATTTAATGTTATTTTTCTATTTCCGTCTTTAAATATTTCAGTTGATGTTGCTGGAGTTTGTTGCCATTCTGTTCCATCTCCGATTTGTATTTTTGCGTGTGATTCATTTGCTGTTACTTCTATTAGTGCTTGTTGTGTGTCTTTTCCCTTATCATATACTGTTGCTACATATTTTCCGTCTACTTCTGATATTACTTTGTTATCTACTTTTACTGTTTTTATGCTTGTGTCTGTTGATTTTTTTACAATTCTGATATGGTATTCAGCTGTTTCCCCATTTTCAGCTGTTACAGTGGCTGTTATTTCTGTTATTTCACTTGCTATGTCTACAGTTGTTGTTATTGTTTTTGTTTGTGTATTTCCTGCCATTTCTATTGTTGCTTCGTCATTGTTTGCTGTTACTTGGATTGTTGCTTGTGTATCATTTCTTTCAATGTATTTTGTGTAAGTATTTGTTGTTGTGTCTATTTCGTCTGCTGTTTCGTTGTTTATGTTTATGTTACAACTTGTGTCATCTGATTTTCTTTCTATTATTACATTGAATGTTTTTGTTACACTTTCGTCTTGTGATTTTATTGTTATTTGTATTATTGTTTTCTTTTCTTGACTTAGTGTTATTGTTCTTCTGCTTGCTCCTTGTTCAGCTTCATTGTCTCCTATTGTTACTTTGGCATATTCGTTTATTGCTTTTACATATATTCTTGCTGTTGTTGCGGTTTCTGTTGTTACTGCATAATATCCTTCTTCTGTTTCTATTGCGTCTTTTCCATCAACTTGGATTAGTTCTAAGTCTGCATTATTTGATTTGTATTTGATTGTTACAGAATATTCTTTTATTCTTGTTGGGTCATTTGGATCTTTTGCTTGGATTATTACTGTTGTTTCTTCTCCTGTTATTTGTATTTGTTCTATGTGTTCTTCTGCTGTTTTTTCTTCTCCATAAGTTCCTTCTACTCCTTGTTTTATTGATATTAATGCTTTTGGATTTTTTGGTTTTACTTTTAGTGCTGATTGTGTTACATTTCTATCTATAAATATTTCGTAACTTCCGTTTTTTATTGTACATTCATTGTCATCTATTTTTACACTTTCTAATCCTAAGTCTGTTACTTTTTGTATTGTTACTTTATATTCTTTTGTTTCTCCGTTTTCTGCTTTTATAGTTATTGTTATTTCTTTTGTTCCTTCATCCATTGTTATTGTTGCATTTTGTGTGTTGTTTTCTGAATAGTCTCCATCTGCTATTTTTACGGTTGCATAGCTACTTTCTGCTATTGCTGTTATATCAACATTTTCCATTGTGTCTGGTACTTTTACTAGATATGTGTTGTCAGATGTTTTTAGAATATCCCCATTTTCTATTCCTTTTACATCTATTGATTTTAGTTCTGCATTATTTGATGCTCTTATTATTGTTATTTCATAGTTTCCTATTGTTCCATCTTGTCCTGTTACTTGTACTGGTACACTTGTTGTTTCTTCTGTTGTTATTATTTCTTTTGTTGATTCTTTTGGTTCTGCTATACTTCCATCTATTGAGATTTGGGCTAATTCGTCTTTTGCAACTACTTTTAGATTTACACTTTCTTGATTTCCTATTCTTATTGTTCCTTTGTTATTCCTGTCTAATTCTATTACTTTTTCTTTTGTTTCTCCATTTTCTTCATAGTTGATTGTTATTGTTGCTCCAGTTTCATTTGGTAGTTTGTCTACTATTAATGTGTAATCTTTACTTGTTCCATCTTCTGCTTTTATTGTTATTGTGATTGTGTTTTCTAAGTCTGATGTTGTAACACTTGCTTTTTGTTCTTCTTGTGTTGGTGTTGTTCCATTTATACTTACTGTTGCATAACTATTATTTGCTATTGCGTCTATATTTACAGATGATGTTAAGTATTTCTTTGTTATATGATATTTTCCATCTGCATCTGTTTCAAGTGTTTCTCCATCTACTTTTAAAATTGCTAATTTGCAATCATCTGATTGATTTGTAACTATTAGTGTGTATTCTTGTGTTGTTCCGTCTTGTGCTGTTACTTTTATTTTTACTTGTACTTCTTCTGTGTCTTTTGCTATTGTTGCACTGGCTGTTCCTGTAACTTCTATATTGTTTTCTATTTGGACTTTTGCTTTTTCGTCTTCTGGTATTACATATAGTTCAAATAATGTGTCATTTTTGTTTACTCGTGTTTCATATTTGTTTACAGGTACTGCATTTGCTGCTTTTCCATTGACTTTTACATTTAATAAGTTTACATTGTCTGGAAGTGCATTTATTATTAGTTTATATACTTTTGTTGTTCCATCTTCTGCTGTTACTGGTATATTTACTGTTAATGTTCTTCCTTCCATTTTTATTTCTCTGTAGGTTGCTCCTAATTCTTGTTCATTTGTGTTTATTCCTACTTTTGTTGTTAGTTCTTCTGCTATTGCTCCTATTGTTATTTTGCCTGCTTTTTTGTCTAAAGTATATTCATATGTGTCTTCTGATACACTACTTATTGTTGCTTCTTTTCCATCTACAGTTACTTTCTTTAAATTTGTATTACTATTTTCTGTGTAAATTTCTAGTGTGTATGTTGCTACTTCTCCATTTAGTGCTTTTACTAAAATTTCTACTTTTGTTGGTTCATTTTTCCCAATTTCTACCAATCTTGTGGATATCTTAGTTTCGTATTTTTCTCCATTTACACTTACTTTTGCTTGGTCATAACCTACTGTTCCTATTACATCTACTTCACTATATTTGTCTGAGATATTTACTTTAAAGTTGTTTGTTCCTGCTTCTCTTGTTGCTACTTTAGAAAATTCTTCGTTTCCTACTGTTACTGATAATAGTGAATTGTCTGCTGATGGTTTTCTTATTTTCAATATATATTCTTTTGTTTTTGTGCTGTCTTCTGGATCAGTTACAGTTATTCTATATGTTGTTTCTTCTTCTGCTATTTCTAATTCTTCTGTTGATATATGAACTTTAGCTTCTGTTTCCCCAATTTTTACTAAGTCATTATCATTAATAGTGATAGCAGTTACTGCTACTGTTTCAGCATTTTCACTTATGTATGCATTATATATATTTCCTATTGGCTCTATTTCTTGTCCATTTACTGTTAGTGAGAATATACCTTGTATTAACTCTGTTCCTTGTTTGTCTAATGTTAATGTGTATTCTTTTTCTCTTTCGTTTTCTCCTTCTCCTGCTCTTACGTAGATTTTTACTATTGTTTGTTCTTGGGTCGTTGCTACTACTTTTGTTGTAACTTGTGTTTCTTCTCCCAATTCATTTATTTCTGCTCTTGCTTTACTATATAAAGTTTTAGCCATTATTGTGCTATAATCTGCATCTGCTGGTATTGTTGCTTTATATGATGTATTTCCTATTTTTGTTGCTTCTTTTCCATCTACTGTTATTGTTTCTAATTGTGTTAGTGCATCTTCTTTATATATTGTTAATGTATATGTTACTTTGTCACCATTTTCTGATGTTACTTGAACTGGTATTGTTTTCTTTATAACAGTTGTCATATCAACTGTCTTTGTTGTTTCTTTTGTTTCTTCTATACTTGCATCTATACTTACTGTTGCTTTTGAATCACTTGCTACTGCATGTACCTCTGGCTTTGTTACAGTATCTTTTACAATTATTTCGTATTCTGTTGAACTTATTGATGTTGCTTGTACATTGTCTATTGTTAGACTTTCTAGGCTTGCATCATTTGACAATATGTTTATTGTTAATATGTAGTCTACTGTTTTTCCATTACTTGCTTTTACTTTAATTTTTTGTACTGTTGGATTTGTGTCTAATGGTATATCTTGTGTTAATGTTCCTCCTATTACATATGTTATTCCTCCATCAATACTTATTTCATCTGCTGAATCTTTTGTTGTTATTTTTAAAGTTCCTGTTCCATCTAGATTTTTTTCTACAGACACTTCATATTTGTTTTCACCTGATACTTTTGCCTCTTTATTATTTACAGTAATACTTTGTATTCTTTGCTCATCTAATGGTTGTACTACTCTTAGTGCTGTTGCTTTTACTCCTGTTGCTTTATCTGTAGCTGTTATTGTAGCTGTTCCCATGTCTTGAGATGCTAATACACCATTATCTACTGTTACTACATCTGTATTACTTGATTTCCAATCATAATCTGTTAGTGCTCTTTCATTATGGTTAAATACATTGAATATATTAGCTACTATTTTTACTGTTTCTTGTTCTGGTTGTTTCATAGTTCTTGCATCTGGTACAATTTCAAAATTTCTGTCTCCTACTAATGTAAAGTCATAACTTTCATCATAAGTGCTGTTTCCTAATTGACCATATTCATTTGCTCCTGCTCCATATACAAATCCTTCTGTATCTATTACATAATTATCTTTATAGCCTGCTCCTACTGTCAAATATGTTTTTTCTTCTGCTATTCGTATTTTTTGTAATATTACACTTGCACTTGTTCCGCCTATTCCAGCTTGGCCTTTGCTATTATCCCCATATGTATAGCTTGCACCATATTTATCTAGTAATACTACACTTTCGTTTTTACCTGATATGTCTACCATTCCTGAGTTTATTACTGTTGTTTTTTGGGCATTAGCTTGTTTTGCATATTTTGTTGTTCTTTCTACACTTCCATCTGTTTTTAACACTACTATTCCAGTTTGCAAACATTGTACTTTTACAGCATTTTCAACTGTTTGAACTTTTATCGGTTGCGATACATATGTATTTAATGCTGGCAATATTTTTTGTCCAAATTCATCATAATTATATTTAAATTCTTCGATTTGTTCTTTGCTATTGTCTCCAAATACATATACATCTCCTGTTGAATCTATTATTGCACTTAGATTTCCACCTGCTGCTACTTTAACCACTTGGTTATCTAGTCCTGTTATTTTTTCTGGTATACTTACTGTTTCTGTTGTTCTATTTCCTAGTTGTCCCTTACTGTTTAATCCCCATGTATATACATTTCCTAATTTATCTATTGCTATTGCATGATTATCTCCTGCTGCAACTGATACTATATTTGTTAGGTTTTGTACTTGTACTGGTTTTTTAGCTGATACCCTATTTCCTTGGCCTAGTTGTCCATATGTGTTATCTCCCCATGCCCATACTGTTCCATCTTCTCTTAATGCTATTGTGAATTTCTTTCCTGCTTCGATTTGTTTGTATGTGGCTAGTATGTTTGTTTGACTTGGCACATTTATTGGTGCTAATTTGTCATTTCCTAATTGTCCATCTGAGTTATATCCAAATCCCCATATACTTCCATCTGCTTTTAATACTGCTGCATATCCATCTCCTCCTGCTATTTTTGAAGCATATTTTGAATCTGATTCTATTACTCTTACTATTACTATGTTTTCTTTTCCTGTTGCAACTTCTTTTACTTTTATCCAAGTTGTTCCTACTTTTACTCCTGTTACTAAACCATTTTCTCCTACTGTCGCTATATCCTCATTTAGTGATTCATATTGGAAATCGCTATCTTCTTCGTTGTCTTCTTTAAATACATTAAAGCTGTATTTTGGAGTTATTTGTATTTGTTTTGCTCCATTTACATTAACAGTTATTTCTGGCTCTTCTGCATATGATGAGTCATTTCCTATTTTTACTGGTACTCTGCTGTTTGTTTTTGTTTTTACTGATGCTGTTCCATGATAGTAGTCTCCCCATCCATATACATTTCCATCATATTTTATTGCTACATTGTATGTATTTCCAGATGATATTGACATCATGTCTTGTACTTTTGTTATTTCCGTGAATAACAATTTATCATCTTTTGTTCCTATTCCTAGTTGTCCATTACTGTTTGAACCTGTAGAGTATAATACTCTATTTGCTCCTAATACTACTGTGTGGTTTCTTCCTGCTGATATTTCCATGATGTTTGTCATATTTGTTTTGGTTGGTATTGTTACATTTGTTTTTGTTCCTAATCCTAATTGTCCATTTTCATTATATCCAAATGTATATACTTCTCCATTTGTTGTTAGTAATACACTGTGGTTATCTCCTGCTGATATTTTTCCTACTGTTGCTGGTACTTCTATTTGTGTAAAGATATTTGTTTTTCCTTCTGTTTTTCCAGTTTGTCCATAACTATTTAGACCACTTGTTAGAACTTTACCTTTTGTTGTTAATAACATTGTGTGATTTTTTCCTATTGATATGTCTAATATGTTATTTACATAGTTTAGTAATGTTGGTGTTTTTACTTCTTTGTATGTTCCTACTCCCAATTCCCCATTTGAGTTTAGTCCCCATACATATACATATCCGTCTTTTGTTAATATCATGCTTTGGTCATTGTTTGCTGCTATTTTCTTTACATTACTTATTCCTAAACGTGATGGTGTAGTTTTTAGTTTTGTTCCTAATGCATTATTTGAATTTACTCCCCATACCCATACATTACCTTCTGTGTCTAATGCTAAGTTATGTGTGTTTCCTACTGCTATTTGTGTTATTTTTATGTTGCTTGGGAATGATACTTGGATAGGTCTATCACTACTTATTGATGTTCCATTTCCTAATTCATAACTTGAATTTAGTCCATATGCCCATACTGTTCCATTTGCTTTTAATACTACTGTGTGTGACATACATGTTAATGCCATTGGTTCTATTTCTACACCTTCTGGTAATACTGTTACATTTGCTATACTTGTTGCTCCTGTATCAGCTTTTGTTACTATTGCTGTAGTTTTTCCTTCTTTTTGTCCTGTTACAAGTCCTGTGTTTGAAATACTTGCTATATTGCTGTTTCCAATGTTGTAGTTTATTGTTCCTGTTTCTTGTATTTCTTTTAATACATTAAATGTTTTGTTTGTTACTGTTATTTGATGTGTTTCTCCTAGGTGTAATATAATGTCATATTCGTCTAATCCCGCTTCTTCTGCTCCTACTAATACTGGTTCTACAGATGTATTATATAAACTGTTTCCTAGGTTTCCATATGTTCCTAATCCCCACATGTATACAAATCCTTGGGTATCTATAATGCCTCCATTATCTGTTCCAATATCTCCTGAAATAGATGTGTTTACATTTTCTAATTTAGTTGGATATATTTGGTTTTTTGTTGCAGTTGTTCCTAATTTATTGTTGTTGTTGCTTCCCCATGTATATGTGTCTCCATTTTTCATTATTGCCATTGAACTTCCTGATCCTGCTTTTAGTTCTTTGATGTCTGTTAGATTACTTTTTTCTGTTTTTATCACTGTAGGTGAGTTTTTGCTTACTGTTGTTCCATCTCCTAATTGACCATTTGAATTTGCTCCTATGCTATATCCTGTTCCTTCTTTTGTTAGGAATAGTGCATGATTTGTACCTTCTGATACTCTTAGGATATTATCTATTTCTAGTTTTTCTCCTTCTAATGTATACACTTTTCCTGTTTGTGTTACCACATAGCTTGGTGAGATGTCTATAGCATTATTTATTGTTGTTAATTTTGTTGCTGTTGATTTGTATGTATTTCCCCAAACCCATACATTTCCATTTTCATCTAATGCTATTGTTTTGTTTGTTCCTGCTGATATTTTTACTATTTTTTCTAGTGGTTTTCCGTTTTGTTTTATTACTTGAACTGGTGTATTTCTACTTGAAGATGTTCCATCTCCTAATTGACCATATCCATTATATCCAAAGCTCCATACTGTTCCATCATCTTTTACTACTACTGTGTTATAGCTTCCTACTGATATATCTATTGCGTTTTCTATATCCATTACTTTTGCTGGCATTGCTTTATTTATATTGTCTCCTGTTCCTAATTGTCCATATGAGTTACTTCCCCATGTCCATACAGTTCCATCTGTTTTTAATGCTGCTGTATGTGTAGCTCCTATTTCTAATTTTGGTACTGTTACTTTTCCTACTGGTACTACCTGTACAAATATTGTTGTTGATTTATGTGTTATTGTGTGTGTTGCTATTATTTCTACTGTTCCCATTTTATTTGCATGGATTGTTCCATCTTGGTCTACTATTGCTATTTCATTATTTAGTGTTTCGTAGGTGATGTTGTTTTGGTCTACTAGGTCATTTATTAAGTTGAACTTATTGTCTAGTGTTGCTGTTACTTGTTTGTCTTTTCCTTCTTCTATTGATATTCTGTTTTCACTTACATGTACATATGTGTCTCCTATTACTGTATATTCATTTGTTGATACATTTGAACCTATTCCTAATTGTCCATTTCCGTTGTATCCTGTTGTATATACAAATCCACTTCTGTCTGATGCTATACTATGGTTTGTGTTTGTGTCTATATTTTTTACTTGGTCCATATTTTTTGCTTTTTTTGCTATTGTTATATTACTTGTGCTTTCTCCTTCTCCTAATTGTCCATAGCCATTATATCCTGAAATATAGATTTCTCCTGTACTTGATAACATTTGTAAAGTGTTTTCTCCTGCTTGTATTTCTACAATATTTTCTAGGTCTTGATATGATGTTCCTTCTGTATCTTGTGTTTTTACTGTTGTTGGTGTTCCTACATTTGTTGTGTTTCCTTGTGATAATTGTCCATATCTGTTATATCCCCATACCCATACTTTTCCTTTTGAATCTAATGCTGCATAGTGGTTTTCTCCTGATGTTACTTCTACTATATTTTTTAATCCGTCTATTTTTGATGGGTTATCTGATAAGTTCCATACACTTCCATCTTCTGCTAATATTAGTTTTTCATTTAGACTTATTGCTTTTCCATAGAAATTGATTTTTGTTGGAGTTTTATTATATTTATATCCCCATATATAAATTTCTCCTTGTTTATTTATTGCCATACTTACATCTTTATAGCAATATACTTTTTCAATTTCTTCTAAGCTTTCTATTCTTGTTGGTATTTCTTTTGTTGATGTTGAATCATCTCCTAATTGTCCATAGCCATTGTATCCCCATGAATATACATGACCTTCGCTGTCTAATGCTAGGTTATGATTATATCCTACAGCTATGTCTTTTATGTTGTTTAAGTCTATTTCTTTTTCTGTTGTTGTTGTTTGTGTTGTTCCTTCTGGTGTTTCTATTTCTTTTGTTTCTTTGTATTTTCCTTTTTCTATTTGTATTGGTTCTGTTGTATTTATTACACTTGTGTTGTTTCCCCAACTCCAGATTGTTCCATCTTGTTTTAGTGCTAGTGAATGTGAACTTCCTACTTGAACCTTTTCTTCTACTTTTTTGTTTTCTCCTATTACGTTTATTACTACTCTTGTTTCTTCTTCTGTTCCTTTTGCTGTTACTGTTATATATGCTTTTCCTAATCCTGTTGCTGTAACTTTTCCTGTTGCTTCATCTATTTTTGCTATTGTTTCGTCTGATGTTTTGTATGTAAATCCTTCATTTTCTGTTTCTTCAAATAATATGTTGAATCCATATACAGTTTTTGGATTTATTTGATAGTTTGGATTTGATAGTTTTAGTGTTACTTCTCTTTCTTCTAATTTTATATGTGGTGTTGATATACATGTTATCTGATTTTTAGAATTTGTTGTTCCATCTCCTATATTTCCATATCCATTATATCCTACTCCCCATACTGTTCCATCACTTTTTGCTAGTTCTGCACTGTATCTTCCTCCTGATACTATCATTGCATCTGTGAAGTCATTTCCGTCTTTTTCTTTCATATATACAGGTGTTTCTTTTGTTGTTCCTGTTTTTGTTGATGCTAGTTGTGAGTAGTTGTCTAATCCCCATGCAACTACTTTTTCTTCTGATGTTATGGCATATCCTGTATAATATCCAACTGATATTGATGTTATATCTTTTAACATTCCGTCTGGTCCTTTTAATTGTTGTGGTGTTGCTCCTCCTACAGTTGTTAATTGGTTATTTGTATTGTTTCCAAATCCCCATACTGTTCCATCTGATAATAATACTATTGTACTATTTGTTTCACTTGCAGATACGTCTGATACATTTTCTAATGTTTGAATTTGTGTAAATTTACTTCTGTTTGATGTTGATCCATTTCCTAATTCTCCATAATAATTGTATCCTGTTGACCATAGATGATTATTGTTGTCTATTACATATGATGTATAGTTTCCTGCTTCTATTTTTATTATTCCTTCTAAGTCGTCTACTTTTACTGGAAGTACTGTATTTGTTGTGTTTCCTAAGCCTAATTGGCCATATCCGTTATATCCCCATGTATATACATTTCCGTCTTTATCTAATGCTATTGAATGATAATTTCCTGCTGATATTGCTACTATGTTTTCTAGTACTCCTTCTCCGTCTGGTGATTTTACTTGTACTTTTTCTGTTGAGCTTGTTGTTGTTCCATTTCCTAGTTCTCCATAGCCATTATATCCCCAAGACCATACATGTCCTTCTGTGTCTAGTGCTAGTGTGTGTGTTCCTCCTAGTGATATTTGTGTAATATTATTTATTCCTGTATATGTTGGTAATACTTTGTATGTTGTGTCTCCTGTTCCCAATTGTCCATATCCATTATATCCATAACTCCATATCTCCCCATTTGATTTTAGAGTTACTGTTGAATAATTTTGGGTTTCGATTTGTGGGAATGTTACATCTTCTTCTCCTAATACATATACATCTGCTGATGTTGTTTCTCCTGATTTTTTGTCTGTTACTGTTACTGCTGTTTTTCCTTTTTTTACTGCTGTTATTTTTCCTGTTGTTTCTTCTACTGTTGCTATTTTTTCATTTTTTATTTGATATGTTAAGTCTGTGTCTTCTATTGTTGTATATAATAGGTTAAAACCTTGTGACATATTTACTTTTGCATTTTTGTTTTGTCCTATTCCTTTTATTCTTATTGGTGTTTCTTCAAATAGTAATACAGGTTTGCTTATACATACAAATTCATTTGAATTTACTGCTGAACTATTTCCTAATTGTCCAGAATAATTTTTTCCAATAGTCCATACTTTTCCATCTTCTCTTACTACTACTATTGTTCCTTCTCCTGCTGATACATTTATTATTTTATCTATGTTTTCTTTGTCTTTTCCATATTTTAAGTCTACTGGTAATAAATTGTTTGTAGTTGTTCCATTTGAAGATTGTGAATAGCCATTATAACCCCATGAAATAGCTGTTCCATCTTCTTTTATTGCAACTGCATATTCATTTCCTGCTTCTATCGATTTTATTCCTGATAGATAAACTGGTGTAGTAGTTGTTGTCTCTTCCTCTCCTTCTCCTGTTGTTATTGTTTCGTATTTTTCTATTACTTTGTCAAATGATTTTCTTGTTTGTGTTGTATTATTTCCTAAGTTTCCATATGTGTTATATCCGCTTGCTAATACTTCTCCATTTTGATCTAGTACAATTATTGTGTTATTTTCTACTGCAACGTCTATTATTTTTTCTAATATTGATACTTTTCTTGGTGTATATACGTTGTCTGTTGTTATTCCTTGTTGTCCATAATAGTTATATCCCCATGTATATAAGTTTCCATCTCCATCTATTGCTGCTGATGTATTATTTTTTGTTGCTATTTTTGTTATATTTGTTAGTTTTATTTTTGTTGGTATACTATTGCTTATTCTTGTTCCATCTCCTAGTTGTCCGTTTTGGTTATAGCCCCATGTATATACATTTCCTTCTTTGTCTATTGCCATAGAATGATAATTTCCTGCTGATACTTTTTCTATGTTTTCTAAGTTTGGTATTTCTTGTGGTGTGTATGTATTTCCTGTTCTTCCTAATTGTCCATAACTATTTGATCCAAATGAATATACTTTTCCATCTGCTGTTACAAGTAGAGCATGGTTGTTTCCTGCTGCTATATCTACTACATTTTCTATGTTTATTTGTGTTGGTCTATATCTGTTTGAATTGTCTCCTAATCCTAGTTGTCCATAGCCATTATATCCCCATGTCCATACTGTTCCATCTGCTTTTAATGCTAGTGTAAAGTCTGTGCCACTTACTGTTTTTGCTATTGTTTTGTCATTTTTTCTTAGTACTTGTACATCTATTAATACTTTATTTGGTAATTTATTTGTTGATACTTCTATTTTTGTTGTTCCATATTTTTGTCCTGTTACTAGTCCTGCATCTGTTACTGTTGCAATGTTTTCGTCTAATGTTTTGTATGTTATTTCTTCATTTTCTACTTGGTCTATTAATAGATTAAATCCTAAGTCTGTTTTTGCTTCTATTTGTTTGCTTAGATTGTTTGTTTCTAAGTTTAATACTATTTTTCTTGTGTTTACTTCTAGGCTTGCTTCTGAGATGTTTGCTGGTTCTGTTGTACTTGTTGTTGTTTTATTTCCCATTGCTCCATATCCATTATATCCTACTGTGTATACTAAACCTGAATCATCTACTATTGCTGCTGTTTGGCTTGATATATTTTGTGTGCTTGCCATTGTTATTATGTTTTTGTCTTCTTGTACTTTTGTTAATGATGTTAGTGTTTTTGTGTCTTGATTAAATAATTGTCCATAGTTGTTGTATCCTGTAACATATATTCCTGCTGTTTGGCTTAGATTTCCTTCTGTTCCTGTTGTTGTTGGTTTTATTGATAATATACTTGTGTATCCATTTGCTTCTATATCTTTTACTCCTGTTACAGTGTTTCCTTTTGAGTCTACCATTGTTACTGGTAACATGTAGTTTGTTGTATTTCTTGTTCCTAATTGTCCATAATAGTTATATCCTAATGAATATACTGTTCCATTTTCTGCTAGTGCTAGCGTATGTAGACTTCCTGCTGATACCTTTTTGATATTATTTAATACTGTTGTTGTTCCTGTTCTCATTTGTTGTGGTATGCTGTAATTTGTTTTGTTATTTGTTCCTAATTGTCCATAATAGTTATGTCCTGTGCTCCATACTGTTCCATCTGCATCTAACATTACTATATGGTTATCTCCTGCTGACATTTGTATTATGTTTGATACTTTTTGCATTTTTTGTGGTGTTGCATTTGGATTATTTTGACTTGTACTTCCTCTTCCTAATTGTCCTTCATAGTTATAACCCCATCCATATACTTTTCCACTTTCTGTTAATGCATATGATGAATGTCCTCCTGCTGTTATTGCTATTACTTTTTCTGGTATTCCTGTTACTTGGACAAATTCACTTGTATTTGTTGTGCTTGAATCTCCTAGTTGTCCATATTCATTATATCCTGCTGCCCACACTGTTCCATCTGATTTTAATACCAATGTATGATTATATCCTGCTGCTACATCTATTGCATATGTTGTTTGCTTTTTATCTTTTGAGTCATAGATGTTTGTTTTTGTTGGTCTGTTTTTGGTTTCTGTGCTTCCTATTCCTAGCTGACCATAGCCGTTATATCCCCATGTCCATACTTCTCCATTTGCTTTTAGTGCTACAAAATGATTTCCCCCTCCTATTATTTTGGCAGCTGTTCGTCCTTGTTCCCCATTTACTTGGACTTTTACCGCTGCATAGCAATCATTTTGTTTGTTATGTACTTTTATGTATGTTGTTCCTACTCCTGTTGCTGTTACTATTCCTTGGTCATCTACTGTTGCTATTTGGTCATCTTGTGTTTTGTATTCACATTCTCCCTTTTCTACTTCTTCATATAATAAATTGAATCCTGCTGTTACTGTGTATTCTATTTTTTCTCCTGTGTCTCCTGCTTTTTTGTAGTTTATTACTTTTGGTGTTGTGTTTAATTTTACTTGGCTTATAAATACTTTTTCTGTTGTGTTTTCATATGTTCCATTTCCTATTTGTCCTTGTCCATTATATCCTACTGTATATACATTTCCTTTTGTGTCTACTATTAATCCTGTTTGTCCTTCTGTTAATGCCATTGTTAGTATATCTTTTTCTTTTTCTACTTCTGTTGCATAATATGCTCTTGTTGTGTTTCCTGTGAATAGTTGTCCATAGTCATTTCTTCCTATTACATACATTCCTTGTGGATTTCCTTCTGAGTCCTTCTTTCTTGATATAAATACTGAGTTTTCTCCTGCTGAAATATGTTTTGCATCTGATACATATTTGTTTGATGTGTTTTTTGTATATACTGCTGTTGTTCTATCTGTTGAGCTTCCATCT
>ULXI01056005.1_pt1 | contig 24811 bp, 22 predicted proteins | sample 1961181 | NCBI WGS metagenome assembly ULXI01 (sample SAMEA4835835, study PRJEB28245) | human gut metagenome | biome: gut microbiome; material: fecal sample | place: Denmark | collected 2008 | reverse complement strand
AACACAGGAGAATACAAATGGATATTGAAAGCTATATTCAAGAAGCGATTTTTGGAGAAAATGAGCAACACACTTGCTTTTATCAATTAATATGGGATACCTTTAAAGAAAGCGGTTTTGTTATTACAGACGAGGACGGCCACGAAATTGACGCAATTTTCAAGGCAACAGCGATTCAAAATCTTTTAGGCGAATTTATGTATAGGCTTTACGACGAAGTAAACGAAACCGGATTTGAGGACGTTATTGATTATATTCAAACTCTCGGATACGGCGACGAAGATATCTTAAATTATTGCAAATCAGACCCTGAAATTGAGGTTGACGAAAACGACTTTGACCTCACGGTAAAAAATGCTCTTGACTATATAACGGAAATTACGGCTGATAAAATGCTTGATGAATTTTCAGCTGATGACCTTTTTGATTTAATGTTTACCGCAAGTTATGCTTTTGAACAGGATTTCACATTTGACTTTGAAGATTACGACGAAATGCAGGCATTTATTGACACCAACCACGACCAGCTTGATAATTACAAAGAGGAATATCCTTCGGTAATGAACTGGATTGAAGCAGGTATGATTTGCTAAAACATAATAACTGTAAGCGTTAATTTATACTTTTGCATAAAAGTCGGCAAAATGGGCTTGAACATTACGTTCAAGCCCATTTTCTATAATTATTATTTTTTAATTATCCTCATCGCTTGAAAGCTTAAGCACTGCAAGGAAAGCCTCCTGCGGAACTTCAACCTGACCGAACTGGCGCATACGCTTTTTACCCTCTTTTTGCTTTTCAAGAAGCTTTTTCTTACGGGTAACGTCACCGCCGTAGCACTTGGCAAGCACATCTTTGCGCAGTGCTTTTACAGTTTCTCTCGCAATAACCTTACCGCCGATTGCAACCTGAATAGGAATTTCAAACAAGTGGCGTGGAATATGCTTTTTAAGCTGTTCGGCAATTCGCCGTGCACGTGCATACGCCTTTTCCCTATGGATAATAAATGAAAGTGCATCAATAATATCGCCGTTCAAAAGAACGTCAACCTTGCACAAATCACTCTTTCTGTAATCGGTAAGTTCATAGTCAAACGAAGCATAACCCCTCGTTCTCGATTTAAGGTCATCAAAGAAATCATAAATAATTTCATTAAGCGGCATTTCATAATGAATATCAACACGGTCTGTCGTGATATATTTCATATCTTTAAAAATGCCACGTCTGTCCTGGCACATATCCATAACCGTGCCTACATAATCGCTCGGAACATAAATATATGCGTTAGCAAACGGTTCTTCGCAATAATCAATATAAGCAGGATCGGGATAATTGGTAGGATTGTCAATCTCAACCATAGTACCGTCAGTCATATGAATTTTATATACAACGCTCGGAACAGTAGTGATAAGGTCAAGATTATATTCCCTTTCAAGCCTTTCCTGAATAATCTCAAGATGCAAAAGACCTAAAAAGCCGCATCTAAAGCCAAAACCGAGAGCGCCCGACGTTTCAGGCTCATAAGAAAGAGAAGCATCGTTTAATTGCAATTTTTCAAGTGCGTCACGCAAATTTTCATAATCAGCACCGTCGGCAGGATAAACGCCGCAGAATACCATAGGATTAACCTTACGATATCCCGGAAGTGCCTCAGGTGCAGGATTGGTTGCAAGGGTAACTGTATCGCCGACTCTTGCATCTCCTACTGTTTTAATAGAAGCGGTAATATATCCAACCTCACCTGCGCAAAGCTCGTCTGCCTTTTCAAGCGAAGTTGCACGCATATAACCAACCTCAACAACGGTAAATTCAGCACCCGTTGCCATCATACGCATAGTGTCGCCCGCTTTAATCTTACCGTCCATAATTCTAACATAAACAATAACGCCACGATAAGAATCATAAACAGAATCGAAAATAAGCGCTTTAAGCGGTTTATTGTCATCACCCTGCGGAGGCTTAATTTCATTAACTATATATTCAAGCACTTCTTCAACATTTTGACCTGTTTTTGCGCTGACTCTCGGTGCGTCCATACAAGGAATACCGATAACATCCTCAACCTCATGAGCCACCCTGTCAGGGTCTGCGGCAGGAAGGTCGATTTTATTAATCACAGGCAAAATATCAAGGTCGTGATCAAGCGCAAGATAAGTGTTTGCAAGAGTCTGCGCCTCCACACCCTGAGATGCGTCAACTATTAAGATTGCGCCCTCACAAGCCGCAAGAGAACGTGAAACCTCATAGTTAAAATCGACATGACCCGGTGTATCAATAAGATTAAATTCATAAACCTCACCGTTTTTAGCCGTATAATCAAGCTTAACGGCATGCGCCTTAATAGTGATACCACGCTCACGTTCAAGTTCCATATCGTCAAGTATCTGTTCTTGCATATCACGCTTGGCGACAGAGCTTGTAAGCTCCAAAAGCCTGTCTGCCAGAGTTGATTTACCATGATCGATATGGGCGATTATTGAAAAATTTCTAATATGGTCCTTACTAACTGACAAGAGTTTTAATCCTCCGAATATTACTTAATATTTTTTAAATCCGATAATTCTTTATTTATCTTTTTACGTTTAAATTTATATTTTTGAAAAATTCTTACTATATAAAAAAGCGGCAATAAAACAGGATGACGTTCACAAACCCGATACGTTTTCATAATCTGTCTTTTCGGCGGAAAAAGCCTTTTAAAAATATACTTGATTTTTGAGCCGCCATACTTTTCCTCAATAACCTCGCCAAAGGCTGCCCTTTTGCCGTAAACGCCGCCCGAAAGGATGAAATCCAAAAGGCTTTGCTCGCTTTCGCTTATTTCCTTCTCCTCAAAAATTGCCATTGCAAGATTGATTGTATCCTCACCGAATTGTTTAATTCCAAAATTTTCAAGCGTCGAATTAACATAAGCCATATCGAGATTTTCAAGTTTATTTAAAAGCAAATAGATATCGCAAATAAATCTTATTCCAAATCCGCTTTGGCAATAATGGTCATAAGCGTGGCAAATTGAATAGATAAATAAATCGCTTTCGTCAATATTATATTTTGATGGTTTCTCTTTATCTTGCTTTGCTCTCTTCCAAAGGTCAAAATCAGGATGAAATTCGTCCCTTTCGTCAAATATTGTTCTGTGCCATTCAAAGGTATAATAAGGCGGCTTAAAGAAATCATCCGTATTAGCCTCAGACGTTTCAAGCAAAAAGCCTCTTTTTTTCATCATTGAAACAAGTCGTTCTCTATCCTTTTCATGATAAAGGATATCAACATCGCTCATCTGCCTCATTTTTTGCTTAGGATAGCAAAGTTTTATAACGCTTCCCTTTAAAAGCATATAATCGATTTTTAACGCATCAAGCTCCTTTTCAATCTGCTCAAGCTCGTTTTTCATCGCAATCATACGCACAAGCTCATTTTGTGTATAAAAGGTAAGCTCTTGAGCCTGCTCAACAGGTATATTGATTTTGTTGATAACAGGCGCAATTGTAGAATAAACCTGCTGCTCGTTAGAAAGTTTAACAAGCTTTTCCCAATTAAGTCCCACAGGAACATCCGGCACATCCTCATTTTTTAGTGCGCATTTTAGAAGTGCCACGAGATATTCACTTTCTATGCAAGTGTATTTCATAATTATTCCTCAATAATATTTTTTGATTTTAAAAGGTTTAAAAGTTCATTAACGTCTGCCCTTGCAGTAGCTTCATCAACCTCGTATTTATCAGTCATAGCTTTAACAATGCTGTCCGGCGTCTGCTCAGTTTTGAGAAGTTCAAAAATAAAAGCGGCAGTAGGATTGTTTTTGATAAGACCGTTAAACTCCTTAGTAGCCTCACCCGTAGCAATGGCAAAGCTTTCGCCGTCAATTGAATTTGTAACAATTCCGTTTTTTAATTTCATAAATATCACCTTTAAATTAATTTTAATTAGTTTTATCTTAAAAAACAATTTTTTTAATACAATGTGTTACTTTCTTTACCTTATTACAAACAGGTTGTGAAAGCTTGTCAACAATAATCAAATATGGCTTTTCAACCACATTTTTCCTCACTATATTATAATTTATAGCTTTTCAATCAGAGCGACTGCTTCAACATGCGGTGTACGTGGGAACATATCAACAGCGCACACTCTTTTGGTTTTATATCCCTTTTCATCAAGAATTTTCAAATCCCTTGCAAGCGTTGAACTGTCGCAAGAAACATAAACAATTCTTTCGGGGCTCATTTGGCACACAGTATCAAAAAGTGACGCATCGCAACCTTTCCTTGGCGGGTCAAGAATTATAACGTCAGCTTTTATTCCCTCTTTTTCAAGTTTTTTTGCCGCAGTAGGTGCGTCTGCGCAAATAAATTCGGCATTGTCGATATTATTAAGTTTTGCATTTATCTTTGCATTTTCAATAGCCTTTCCAACAATCTCAACACCGATAAGTTTTTTAACGTTGCCTGCCATAGTCAATCCGATTGTGCCGACACCGCAATAAAGGTCAAGCAAAGTTTCGTTTTCATTTAGGTTTGCATACTCCATTGCCTTAGAGTAAAGCTTTTCGCACTGGTCATGATTAACCTGATAAAAAGAATTTGGAGAAATAACAAACGTTTTTCCCAAAAGCTTATCCCTGATATAATCATCACCCCAAACGGTTTTGCTTTCTTTACCTAAAATCACATTTGATTTTTCACGATTAATATTAATTACAACGCTTTTAAGCCCTTGAAGCTTTTCCCTCAAAAGAGAAACAAGAAGCTCTCTTTCAGGAATTAACGTACCGTTGATAACGGCGCAAGCCATTATATCACCTGTAGCAAAGCCCTTTCTGAAATAAATGTGACGCAAAATCCCTTTGCCCGTATTTTCATCATAAGAGGTAACATTTGCTTTTTCCGCCCAAATTCTAAAAGCTTCAAGCCCTGCTTTAAATTCCTTTGGTTGCAATGCGCAATCATCATTGCAAATTATTCTGTGGCTCTTATAAGCATAAAAACCTGCAAAAAGCTCACCGTCACAAATTGAAACAGGATACTGCGCCTTATTGCGATAATGAGAGCATTTATCCGCACCGATTATTTCCTCAACCTCAATATCAAGCTTGCCTATACGTTCAAGTGCGTCTTGAACTCTGCCTTTTTTATATCTCAGTTCTTCATCATAACTAACATTTCTAAACGAACAGCCGCCGCATTTTGACGACACGGGGCAATCGCTTTCAATTCTGAATTTTGACGGCTTAATTATATCCTTAACTACGCCTATTGCGTAATTTTTTGAGCATTTAATAATATGAGATACAACCTCATCACCGGGGACAACACCCCTTACAAAAACAGCAAAGCCGTCAAAGCGACCGATACCGCTTCCTTCAGAAGTCAGACTGTCAATATTCAATTTAATATCATCATTTTTAGACAGCTTCACCTAAATCACCAAAATATATAATATCATAAATTAATACAATAATAAAGTCCTTTTTAATAATTTTACATAAAGAATAAGCGAATTCCAAACAAAAGCCTGAAATTCGCTCAAATCTAAATTATTTCACAAGAATACTTGCATTATTTTCAAGTTTTTCCAAAGTATCTATTGAACATTTCTTGATTATTTCCTTAACACCCGATTCAAAATCAGGCTTGCGAGATGAAAGATTATGGCAATCCGAGCCGATAAGATGAATCCTGCCAGTTTGAAGAAGCTTAAAAAGCTTTTTCCTCAAATGCCTCGGTGAGTCAACAAATGAGCTTACATTAACCTGAGCAATACAGCCCATATCTATATATTCGTCAAGAAGGTCAAAATTTTCCATAAAAGCGGAATAACGCTCAATATGTGCCAAAATAGGTATAATGCCGTAATCGTAATTCAAATTGAGCAAACGTTCATATATATCTCGTGAAAAATCGCAGGAAAAAGGATGTTCAATAAGTGCATAATCGGTATTGCCAATCTTAATTTCGTCAAGATTTGAATTGCGCAAAAGATATTTTGTAATATAAACCTCCGCTGCAGGTATAAGCTTTGGGCTGTCGGGAGGAAGAGAAGCTTTTAAAAGTTCAAACGAGTCATCTCTTCTTTTAACAAAATCCTCATAGCTTATAGAGTCGGAATAATAATGCGGAGTTAAAACAATTGCACTTGCGCCCTGTTTTTTTAGCATACCAATCATTTTTAAACTGGTATCAACATCAGGCGAACCATCGTCAATCCCCGGCAAAATATGGCTGTGTACCTCAACAAGCTTATCAATCATTTTATCACACCTTAACTTTAGTATCTTGGGTCGTAACGGCCGTATTCATAACCGCCGGCGATAAAGCCGAGAATTGATTTTTTAACAGTTCCCATTCCGTTAGGTGTACTTGCCTCAATTGCGGCATCTTCAACAGAAGCATTTAAAAGTCCGTTGTTTTTATTTTTCATAACCTTAGGAACAGTAATTTCAAGCTGGCGTGCAATTTGGAAAGCAGTCGCCTTATCGTCAGTGGTAACCGTCATTGTCATAATGGCAGTATCCTCTTTGGTCTCGATTGAAATACATTTGCTGATATCCTTCATATGTGTAATTCGAGTTGTATTTTTTATTAAGGTCGTTTACCACTCTTTTTGCAAACTCACTTGTATTGAGCATTTCGGTATAGGTTTCCATCATTTGCATGGCATAGTTCATCTTGCTTGTGTTACTTGCTGCATTTCTTGCAAGAGTAGAATCCGAAAGCTCCTGCTGGGTTTCAACTGCATAAACAAAAAATTTAACGCTTGAAGAATATGTTTTAGTTGCAAAATTAGCTGAATAAATGCCGATTAAAAGCGCACCGATTAAGCAAAATATTGCAACCAGTTTCCATTTTTTCAGCACAAGCTTCATAATTTTTTGCAAATCAATCTCTGTGTTCATTAAGTTCTCCTCCGCTTAATAAATAATAAGTATCAATAACGTATAAATAATACATTGAATATGTCTTTTTGTCAACTGATTTATCGGAATAGTTCATTAAATTTGTTGTTTCTATTGACAAAGTTTGTTAAATGGTTGATAATAAAATGTGGATTATTTCTATATTGAGAAAGGAGTTTTCAATGACAGATAACAAAATAAAGATGCCTGTATGGGGTCCGTACTCCAAGAAATATATGGGCATATCAAAAATAATAAATGAGCTTGCCGACAAGGGCGCAAGGTATGATTTTTCCGTACATCCTACCCTTTGGAACAGTTCAACACCCGTACCGAACGTTACAGTTCCGTCAAATTATCACTTATGGAACTGCAAAAACGATTACACTTTTTATTCATACAGATACGAGCTTATGTGGAAAGACGAAGTTTATGCCGATATTTCATTTTCAAAGGCTGACGATGATGCATACCTTATGAGATGTGAAATTTTCAATAACACCTCTCTTTCGCAAAACTGTATTTTAAATATATTTGCTTCTCTTGAATTTCCTCACCCGACCTATTGCGAGGTAAGCGTGCCGAGCGGTGCAATTCTTAAAACAGCCAATGATTACGTTGACTATTCTTATGCTGTTGCAAGACCTTGGGACGAAGAAAATCCGGACGGAATGTTTAAGGGTATGTTTGCAGACAAGGAGTTTTACCTTGGCAAGGGACTTGGCGACAGATGCGAGAATTATCACGTTCACTTCTTAAATCTTAAGCCTTTCGGATTTGAAAGCGGCGACAAAGTATCATATAAATTTGATGACAACGATATTAAAAATCCTATTATCGCAGTCAGATATAAAACCGTTACAGACGGCGACGCAGAATTTGATATGAACGGAAAAACAGTCGTATTTGCTCACAGCGATGAACTCAACATTGCATATATTCCTTATATGTCTGAGTTTACACTTGAAAGCCACGGCAAGGCAGGAATCGAGTTTGACTTTTTATGTGCCGTTGACGAAAGCGAAAAGGAAAATATCACGTGCAAAACAAAAGCGCAGCCTTATATGCCGCAAATTGAAACAAAGGTACTTGAAAACGGTCATATCACAAAGCTTACTTACGACACTGTTGACAAGCCGTTTTACATCTTAACAAATAATAAAAACACACGTGAAAGAAAGCTTGATTCAGGCTGTCTCGAAGATGCGCTTATTAACAGGCTTTCAAACGGCGACCACACTTATGATGAGCTTAGAGAAACCTTCTCCGCTTCTTTCCAAAGAAAGCACAGCGACGACGGATTTTTCCACAATTCGCTTATTAAATCAATTTTTATTGAGCCAAACACCTCTCACGTTGAATATGTTATGCTTTCTCAGAGCGAACCAAAACAGCTGAGTAGTGAAGAATACGAGGCTATTTATCAAAATGCGAAGAAAGGTTCAAAACCTGCAAGCTTTAACAAAGCAGGCGAAAAATACACACTTTCAACAGAAATTCTTAAATCAACACTTTTAACAAACGTGGTATATCCTGTTTATCGCCACGGTGAGAATGTTATTCATCACACACCGGGCAAAAGATGGGACAGCTTTTACACATGGGACAGCGGTTTTATCGGAATGGGGCTTTTGGAATTTTCGCCTAAGCTTTGCCAATATGCGCTTGATATGTATTTATGTGACGAAACAAACAAAGACTTTTGCTTTTTACTTCACGGCTCACTTGTTCCTACCCAATTTGTTGAATATCTTGAACTTTTAAAGCGTACAAATGATAAGGAAAGCCTTGCATTTTTATATGATAAAGCTAAGCTTTATTACGAATTTTTACGTGGCAGAAATCATGCGTCAACCGTTGCAAAATTCAATAACGGGCTTCTTACGACATACGATTATTGGTATTCCCACTGCGGAATGGACGACTATCCGGCTCAAGTTGAAATGATGGCAAGAAAATCGCAGAAATATACCTGTCCTTGTCTTTCAACAGCGCAAATTATCCGTGCCGGCAAGATTATGAAAATGGTTGCCGACTCTCTCGGAAGATATGACGATATCAAGATTTATGATGAAGATATCGAATATTCAACAAAGGCGCTCAACGACCTTGCTTGGGATGAAGAAAGCGGCTATTTCGGCTATACGGAATATGACGAAAACGGAAATGTTACGGGCATTATGAGAACTGCCGACGGCGAAAACTTCAACAAGGGTATGGACGGTGTTTATCCTATCGTTGCAGGTGCAGTTGAGGGTGAGCGCAAGAAAAAGCTTCTTGAGCACATTAAAAATCCTAATGAAATGTGGTCTGCGGCAGGAATATCCGCAGTTGATATGAGCGCTTCCTATTACTTTGATGACGGTTATTGGAACGGCAACGTTTGGATGAGCCACCAGTGGTTTATTTGGAAAACAATGCTTGATAACGGCGAAGCCGATTTTGCTTATGACATTGCCAAGCTTGCTTTGGATATGTGGAAAGATGAAACAGACTTTACATATAACACTTATGAGTGTTTCGGCATTGCAACAAAACGTGGCGGCTGGTTCCACAATTTCGGCGGTCTTTCCGCTCCTATTTGCATTTGGGCGAATGCTTACTTCAAACCTCAAACCGTCACCACAGGCTTTGATGTTTGGACAGATTATCAAAAAACTACCGACAACAGCGCAAATATTAAATTTAAATATTTCGGCAATTGCGATAAATATACTATGATAATCACCCTTTCGGACAAGGTGAAATATGTTGCTTACCTTGACGGGCAAAAGATTGATTTTAACGAAAGAAACAAAGGTTCACTCGAATTTACATTTGACAAAAATGTAAAAGGCGGTGTACTTGAAATTAAAGAAGAGCAGGAGTAAAAAATGGCTAACAAAATATGGGGAAGTAATAATGAGCCGCTTAAAATTCAATTTATAACCGACACTCATTATTATTCAAGAAAAGGCGGCACCGAAGGCAAGGCTTACGATAAAGCCGAGTCAAAGTCGCAAAAAGTAATTAAAGACAGCGACCTCGTAATCAAAGCGGGCTTTGATATGCTTTGCGAGGACAAGTCGACAGATATCGTTGTTCTTGCAGGCGATACCACACGTGATGGTGAGATTGAATCTCATAAGGAATTTATCGAAATGCTCAGAGACCTAAAAAAAAGAGGCAAAAGAGTTTATGTTATCACGGCTACTCACGATTTTAGGGACAGAGGTGTTGCCGACGGATATGACGGCGACAAAAAAATTGAAGTTCCGGCAGTAGAAGACAGGCACGATTTGTGGGATATGTACTACGAATTCGGCCCTAACGAAGCTATTTCAACTCACCCTGAGTCAATGAGTTACGTTGTTCAGCTTGCACCGGGTTATCGTCTTTTTGCACTTAATGACGATACAAATTATAAGCCTGAGGGCGAAAGTGGTTCCGGCTTCTCCGATGATTGTATGAAATGGATTATGGAGCAGCTTGAGGATGCTAAGAAAAATGACCAATTCGTTATCGCAATGACTCACCACCCAATGATTGCACCGTCACCTTTTTATGCTATTATCGGTAAGGGCGATATGCAAAGAAATCACGAAACTACGAGAGAAATTTTTGCAGATGCAGGTCTTTCATGTATGCTTACCGGTCACACCCATATTCACGATATCAGCTACGTTGTAACTAAAAAGGGCAACACATTTTACGATATTGCCTGCGGCGCAATGATAGGTTGCCCTCCTACTATGAGAAACGTTACAATCGACCCTAAAAACGAGAAGATTGACGTTGACACGATTATGATTAAGGACGTGCCGGGTCTTGACACAAACCAAAAGCCTTTTGACGAATATATGAAGGGATTTTTCTTTGGAATGATTGGCGAAATCGTTTGGGCAATGGGCAACGATATTGACAGACTTGCCGAAATGACGGACGCATTCTCAATTCCCGGTGAAAAGGTAAAGAAGCTCGCTTGGCTAATTAAGCCTATCGGCAAATTGCTCAACAAGCTTACATACAAAAAGATTTGGCGACTTTGCAAAAAGGAAAGCGGACTTAAAAAGGCTGACATTGTAGATATTGCAGACAATAAGGTTGTCGATTTCCTTCTTGAACTTGTTCAAAATCTTTATTGCGGCGACTCGCCTTACGGTCCAGAAACAAGAGAATACAAAATCACCTGCGGCCTTTTAAATGTAATTGATTCATTCCTTAATACAATTCATTTGAACATAGGCAAATTCATTAAGGGTGCAACAAGCGTCAGAGGTCTTGTTGAGCCGCTTCTTTGGAATCCGGGATACTGCGACGCCAAGTCAACGCTTCCTCTTTATCCGCTTTATGATGACGAAAACCCTGCTCCTAAAGAGGTATTTGAAAAGAAAGAATTTAATGACCCTGTTAAAAAGAGCAAAAAAGGCCCGCTCGTATTGTTAATTCTAATTCTTATTGTAATACTTCTTCTTGCAATTGTTGTGGGCATTGCGGCGCTCATTGTTTGGGCAGTAATTGCGATTATTCACGCAATCGCAGGTTCGGCAATGCTTGGGTTACTTTTTTCTTAAAAAACATATTGCAATAATGTTAAATTGTTGCTATAATGTTAAGGACTTATTAATTTTTTACATATTAAAGGAGTAAAATTATGGCAGAAGAAAAGAAAAAATTCAGCCTTGGCGGCATTGATAATGCAGCTGAGGAAAAGGGTTCATTTATGAAAACCTTGTGGCAGCTTGTTAAGTTTCTCGTTGTTTCAGGTCTTGTAACAATCATTCAGCTTGCACTTGCCGCATTGTTACCGCTCGTATGTGACCAAATTCACACTTTGCTTCCTGAATTTTTAAGAGGCATTTTCACACCGACAATGTTCACAACAGGTTCAAAGGAAGCAACAAAGTATGTTATTGACGGCGTTGTTACTTGGGGTTATGTGCTTCCATTCCTTCTTTCAAACCTCGTTGCTAACATCTACGGCTTCTATCAGAATAAAAAGACAACATTTAAATCTGATGCACCATGGTACAACTTTGTTATCTACATTGTATTACTTCTTGCACTCATCCTTTTCTCAACATGGATGCAGGGCGCAATCGTAGGTGCATTATTAAAGATTGAAGGTTCTAACTGGTTCTTGAATATAATTACTAATGAATCGGTTGCACGTCTTCTTGCATCAATGGCTGCCGGCTTTGTTCAAATGGTAGTTCTTTTCCCTATGGAAAAATTCGTTCTCATGAAAGAAAAGAAAGAAGACAAGGGCGAAGAGGCAAAGGCTTAATCGTAAAAAGATATGTATTATTGACCGCTGATTTTTCAGCGGTCTTTTTCGTTGTCGCAAACTAAGTATCGCTCGTGACAAATTATGCCCTGTTTGTCAATTTGACGACAGCGTATACTTGTGTTATAATATGTGTCGATTTTTAAAGGAGGCTGTCGAATGAAAAGAATTAGCTCTTTTATTTTGGCATTTATTATATCAATAACCTGCATTTTTTCGGCAGGTATTTCTTATGCAGACAACCGCCCTCACATTGAGGACGCATTAAATAATCTTCAAACTCAAGCAGGATATATTCCTTTTCAAAATTCGTCTGTTCAATATAACTGCTTTGGCTTTATAAGTGACGTTTGTGCACGTCTTTACTCAGTTACATATTATTATGAACAGCAAGTAGGAAATTACCGTTTTAACCACACTTCAAATTATTTCACGGTATCGCAGGCAACATTCCCCGATTCAAGCTACGCTAAAGCTTTAAAAGAATGGCTTTGTGCAAACGCAGCGGTCGGCGATGTGCTTCAAATAGGTTGTGCAAACGATAATGACAGCAAAAAGCACACAGTTTTAATTCAGCATATTGATGATGAAAAAATTATGCTTTATCATTCAAATTATGCTACTTCAGGCATATCCTCGTCAGTTTGTAGGATTGACACTGTTTATTGGAAAAGCTTTATCGCAAATCCTACTTCCAACAAATCAAATTCCCTCAATTTACTTTTAGGCTCTAATTTCAGGCGCAGCGGCGGTGTGGGAATGTCACTTAACAGATATTCATTTTTAGAGCAATATTATCAACTTGACTCGCTTACAAAATACACATCTGAAATTACAAAGACAGAACGTGACAGTTCAACTTCCGTTAAAATTTATTTCAAGCAGATACCGGATGCTACTGCATACAGCGTTCAATACCGTGCAAGCGATTCAAACAAATGGATAACCGCAAGTAATAATATAACCGCTTTAAACTACTCGGTTAAAAACCTTACAACAGGGGCTGCATATTGCTTTAGAGTAAGAGCTTTTGCAAACGGTAAATGGCAGGATTATTCAACAGAAGCGACTAAAACCGTTCAGCCGCCCAAACCGGCAAAAATATCGGCGGCCGCAAACAATAATGCAATCACGCTTACCTGGGCGCAAAGAAAGGATATAAGCGGAGTAACAATTTACCGTTCAACAAGTAAAAGCGGAAATTACGAACAGCTTACAAACGTGCCGCAGGAAAGCGGAGCTACCTTTACAGACACGAATATTGCAAACAACCAAAAATATTATTATAAAATTCAGCGATATATTAACGTGAAAAGTGAAACATATCAAAGCGAGATTTCACCGAGTGCAAGTGCAGAATATGAGCTTGGAGAGGTAACAAATCTTAAGGTAAATAGCGATACAAAATCGACTCTTAAAGTGTCTTGGTCAGGCGCTCAAAATGCACAATCTTACACAATAGGTTATGCAAAGGCAGGCACAAATAATTATAAATACATTGTAACAACCAATACAAACTATATTTTAAGAGGTTTAAAACTTGGCAGTAAATATGTAGTTGCCGTTTGTGCAAACAACAATATCGGCTCAACCACTGCTGCCGTTTCAAGTCCGATTAAGGTTAAACTTAAAAAGACTAAGCTCAAAGTTTCTAAAAAAGGCAAAAAAACAAAACTTTCTTGGAGCAAGGTGAATACAGCATCCGGCTATAAAATTTATCGTGCTACATCAAAAAACGGCAAGTATAAGCTTATTAAAACCATTAAAGGAAACAAGACTTTCAAATATTACGACAAGAAAGTTTATAAAAAAACACGATATTATTACTATGTAAAAGCCTATGCAACAAAGAACAAAAAGCAATATTATAGTGATAATTCCGCCAAGAAAAGCGTTAAAATTTAGTAATCATTCACAATTTTACAAATATCGATAAAATTATTAATAAAATACTTGACAAGGTAAAATTTTTTGTATATAATCTTGTGCAGATATTTAATTAATAGTATCAAATACCCCCGAAGAGGTCGGAGGGAGGGAATAAAATGAGCCAAGTAAAAGTAAAAGAAAATGAGTCTCTTGACAGCGCACTCAGACGCTTTAAGCGCCAGACTTCTCGTGATGGTATCATCCAGGAAGTTCGCAAAAGAGAGCATTATGAAAAGCCTTCTGTTGCTCGTAAAAAGAAGAGCGAGGCTGCTCGTAAAAGAAAGTATAAATAATTATACATATATGGGAGCGGTAATATCGCTCCCATTATTTTTTATTTACATTAAATGCGGTGAAAACTATGAAAAAAATACTTGTTCTAAACGGTCCTAATCTTAATATGACCGGGATAAGAAAAAAGAATGTTTACGGCGGCGAAACCTTGAAGCAGATTAACGACGAATTAAAGCTTTACGGCAAGGCTAACGGCGCCAAGGTATCATTTTTTCAGTCAAATCATGAGGGTGACATTATTGATGTTATTCACGAAAGTAAGGATGAATTTGACGGTGTAGTCATCAATGCAGGCGCATATACCCACTATTCTTATGCAATAAGGGATGCTATTGAGGCGGTACAGGAATTTACTCCTTTTGTTGAGGTTCATATGTCCGATATTCACAAAAGAGAGGATTTTCGCAAGATTTCCGTTATAACCGACGTATGTGTTAAACAAATTTGCGGCTATGGCAAGGATAGTTACAAAATGGGTATTGATTTATTGATGGAAATATTATAAAATAAGACTATATTAATTTTTAAATTACATTTTACTCGGAGGTAAAAATATGATTTCAGCAGGCGATTTCAGAAACGGCGTTACATTTGAAGAGGACGGCAATGTGCTTCAGGTTATAGAATTTCAGCACGTTAAGCCGGGTAAGGGCGCTGCTTTCGTAAGAACAAAGACAAAGAACGTTATCACAGGCTCAGTAGTTGAAAAGAGTTACAACCCAACAGCTAAGTTCCCTACCGCTTACATTGAAAGAAAAGAAATGACTTACTCATACAATGACGAAGGTCTTTACTACTTTATGGATAACGATACATTTGAGATGGTTCCTGTTTCACAGGATGACCTTTCAGACAATTTTAAGTTTGTTAAGGAAAACGAGGTTTGCCGTATCCTTTCTTACAAAGGCAAAGTATTCGGTGTTGAGCCTCCTACATTCGTTACTCTTGAAGTTACCGAAACAGAGCCGGGACTTAAAGGCAACACAGCTACTAACACACTTAAACCTGCAAAGGTTGAAACAGGCGCAGAAATTCGTGTTCCTCTTTTCATTAACGAAGGCGATATGATTAGAATTGACACAAGAACCTGCGAATATATGGAAAGAGCATAAGCTCGGCACGTATAACACAGCAAATTTAAAAAAGAAATAATTTTTGCATAATTTATTTAGAGAGGATATAACACTATGGATACAACTGAAAGCTTAGGCTATCTTAAAGGTTTAATCGAAGGTCTTGACCTTGGCGACAACAAGAAGGAAACAAAGGTTTTCTCTGCAATCGTTGACGTTCTTTCAAATCTTGTTGAGGATATTGACGATATGACAGACGGCGTTGAAATGCTTGCAGACCAGGTTGACGCTGTTGACGAGGATTTAGCAGACCTTGAGGAATATGTATACGACGATTACGACGACGAGTGCGATTGCGACGATTGCTGCGACGACGATGAGGAAGAATTTGAGGTTGAATGTCCTCTTTGCAACACTCCTTTCACAGTAGACGCCGAAACAGCACTTAACGGTTCTGTTCCTTGCCCAAATTGCGGCGAAATGCTTGAATTTGAGGTTGAAGAAGCAGACGACGAGGACGCTGAATAATTAATATTGAAAGGCTTTTACAATGAAAAAGTTTTTAGCAGTATTGCTGGCGGCAGTTACTGTTGCTTGTATGTTTGTTGCCTGCTCAAAGGCTGACGATAAAAATACTACGCAAAGCACAACAGCTTCTGTAGAAAATGCTACGGACAAGGCAAAGATTAAAGACTCCGATGCAATCAAATTTATACAAAACGCCTATACTAAAGAAGAACTTGGGCTTGATAAAGTAAAAGAAAAATATGACTTTATGATTAGTCAAAACGGCGTTAAAATTGGCAAAAAGCAATATGTAAAAGTTGCCGCTAACATTATGAAGAAGAATGATACAACTTCAAAAGACGGCAAGCAAACATATTCCCTCACCCCTGTCGGCGAATATTATATCTCGTTTGACGGCGATGAGGTGCTTATGAAAGACCTTAAAAGCGGCAAATATAAAAAGCTTGAAAACCGCTATCAGGACTACAGTGCTAAAGGTCAAACAGCCCAAAGCACAACAAAATAAGCATAAAACAGAATAAATATAAACAAAAAGCAAGACGAAAATTCGTCTTGCTTTTTGTTTATTCAATTGATAAATTACACAGTATCCAAAATCTGACGCACTACTGTACGGCAGATTTTGCAACGACGTAAGGCTGCGAAGAAGTAGTCAGAATTGGATTTTTAGCGACCGAAGCTGTACGTGTGTACCGCGAGTGTTGCTAAAAATTCAAAGTGCCCAACGTTTTGTCGCCGTATCCTTTAGGATATTAAGACAAAACGTTCAAGCGTCAATAAATAAAAAAGCAAAGGAATTAGAAGCACGTAGGTAAATACGTATTTCTAATTCCTTTTTTCATAGTGGGTCCCCGAAAAGCGTAAGCTTTTTGGGGAGAAGGAGAAAGGAACGAAGTGTTTATTATAAATTTCACAGAAATTTATTCAAACACGGAATTTCTTTCGACGTTATGGCTGCTTATTCACAACCTTATTTTACTTTCTCTGCACGTTCGCAGTAGTCCTTAATTACCGAGCAAGTGTGTGCCATTTGCTCCTTTTCTTTATCGTTAAGTTCGAGTTCAATAATATCCTCAATTCCGTTTCTGCCGATTACGCAAGGAACACCACAAGCTACGCCATCAATACCATACTCTCCTTCAAGCAAAACAGAAGCCGGAATAACTCTCTTTTCATCGTGGAAAATTGCTTTGCAAATATCTGCACAAGCAGCGCCGATTCCAAATTCGGTTGAACCTTTTCCGTTGATAATATCATAGCCGATATAACGGGTTCTCTCTAACACGAAATCCTCTGTAAGCTTACTGTATTTTTCAGGCTTCGCCTCTTGAAGTTCTTTATAGTTTTTTCCGCCGAGAGTAAGAGTTGAAAAAGGAACGAATGAAGAGTCGCCGTGCTCGCCGATAGCACAGGTTGTAACGCTTTTTCTGTCTATATTTGCAAGCTCGCTGACTGTTCTTTTAAGCCTTGCGGTATCAAGAGAGGTACCTGTTGAAAAGCATCTTTCCCTCGGAAGTCCGAGATGAACTCTTGCATAATTTGCAATAACGTCGGCAGGATTTGTAATTGAAACAAAAATGCCCTTAAAATCAATAGGCTTAAGATTTTCAACAACATCCTTTAACATTCTGATTGAATCGTCGAGCATATCGAGCCTTGTCTGTCCCGGCTTACGAGGCATACCGATTGAATTGACAATAATATCAGCATCCCTGCAATCTTCATAGTCCCCTACCTTAATTTTAGTTGTTGAGCCTAAAAAAAGACATGCGTCTGCAACATCGTAACAGTTTGCAACTGCCTTTTCACGGTCGATATCAATAAAAGCAATCTCATCGCAAGTACCCTGAAAGCAAAGTGCCATTGCAACGTGAGAGCCGACGTGACCTGCGCCGATGATTACTACCTTGCGTTTATCTAACATAGTTAATCCTCCAAACATATATTTACAATAATTATTATACACCTATTTATATTAATTTCAATATAAAATAAAGTTTTAAAAATAGGCAAAAAATTGTTGACAAGTCTATTTCTTAATGCTATACTTAAGCCGTAAGTAACTGTGATATCTCATTTAGCACAGTTGTTTGTAAAATAAAATTACAGGAGGGCGCTATGGAAAGTGATATATTGATTAAAACAGTTGACCTTTCCCGTCACTACAAAGTCGGCGAGGAAGAGGTTATCGCACTTGACAAGGTCAATCTTGAAATAGAAAGAAACAAGATATGCGCAATTTTGGGCACATCAGGTTCAGGCAAATCGACGCTTTTAAATATGCTTGCCGGCATTGAGCGACCGAGCGGCGGCGAAGTCTATATCGGCAAATACAGAATAGATAATTTAAGTGAAGCGGATTTGGCAAAATTCAGGCAAAAGTTTACAGGCTTTATTTTCCAGTCATATAACCTTATGCCGACTATGACAGCACTTGAAAATGTGGCATTACCGCTTATGTTTAAAGGCGTCGGCAAGGAAGAACGAGAAGCAAAGGCTATGGAAATGCTCAAACTTGTCGGAATTGATAACAGATATATGCACAAGCCAAAGGAAATGAGCGGCGGTCAGCAGCAAAGAGTCGGCATAGCAAGAGCATTTGTAACAGACCCAAGTGTAGTGTTTGCAGACGAGCCTACAGGTAACCTTGACAGCAAAACAACTATTGAGGTTATGGACCTTATAAAGCAACTTGTTTATACAAAAAAGCAAACGCTTGTTATGGTAACTCACGATGCAAACGTTGCAAAATATTCTGACATAACAGTCAATATTTCCGACGGCAGAATAACATCAAAAAAATATAACAGTTAAAGGAGAAAAGTAATGAAAAAAATTCAGTTATTAACTTCAATCATATTAACATTATTAATGATTATTGCACCACAAAGCATTGCGCTTGCGGCAGATGACAGCTCTCAGGCATCGGCTGTAAGCCTTATTTCCGACGGTTTTTCCGTTGACAAAAAGGCAATTTATGCAGGAGATACATTTAAACTTAAATATAAAATAAAGAATACAAATACAAAATTAGACGTTAAAAATCTTAATATGCGCTTATCGGGCGGAGATACATTTACCGTTGCAAACGACGTAGATACCATTTATTCCCCTTCACTTTCAAAAGGTGCAAGCGCACAGTTTAGCAAGAACTTTTATGTAAGTGCAGGTGCAAGCGCAGGTATGTACCCTATCACAATCAGTGCAACGTATGAGTATACCGAGGACGGAGAAACAACGAGCGGCACAGCGGAATTTTCATACACCGTTCAGGTTTTACAAGGCACAACTCATAGTGCCGGCAGCAGCCCAAGCCTTGTGGCAAGTTTTGGCGTAAGCAAGGCTAATTTAACGGCAGGCGATAATTTCAAGCTTAATTTCAAGCTTTCAAACAAGAGTGCACAGTACAACGTCAATAACGTAAACATCAAGCTTGCAGGCGGTGATGCATTTTCAATTGCAAGCGATGTTGACACAATTTATAAATCAAAAATCAATAAGGCTTCAAGTGCAAATTTTTCTAAGCAGTTTATTTGTAACAAAGGAATTCCAGGCGGAATGTATCCTATCACGGCAAGTGTGACATACGAATATGTCGTAAACGGAGAAAAGCAGCAAGGCACGGCGGAATTCACCTTCAGCATCAAAGTCATTTCAAAGAAAAGATCTAAAAAAGCAAGTGAATTAACTCCTCAGCTTATTGTTTCAAGCTTTAGCTATGGCAAGGAGTCAGTTTCAGGCGGTAAAGAATTCACTTTAAGTTTTAATATCAAAAATAATTCATCATCAATAAAGGCGCAAAACATTCTTATTAAGCTTGCAGGCGGTGACAGTTTTGTTGTTGCAGACGGAACAGATACAATTTCAATTAAATCAATTAAGCCGAATGCAACAGTAAATGTCAGCAAAAAATTCAATTGCTTAAGCACGGCTACATCAGGCGTTTATCCTATTACCGCTACTGTATCATATGAATATATAGAAGGCGGCAAGCAAAGCGGTTCTAGCGATTTAACAATGAGTATACCGGTTGTTCAGCCTGACAAGGTGCAATTCCAGCAAATCGCTCTTGCCGACAAAACAATAAATGTCAGCGAGGAAAACGATTGTGCATTCCAAGTAATAAATATGGGTCAAACAAAACTTTCAAACGGTACAGTCAAGCTTCTCAACGAAAAAGGCAAGGAGATAAACAGCGCTTACATAGGCAACATTGATGCAGGCGGACAGTTTGTAAGTAACTATACCCTTCCTGTTACATTTGATAAAACAGGAGATTACAAACTCACTCTTGTTTTTGAATATGAAAATGAGAATATGGACAAAAAATCTATTGAACAGGAATTCAAAGTAACAGTTCAAAAAGAGGAAGACCCATTTGACAAAACGGGTGAAAATCCTGAAGACAACGGCAAAGATGAAGAAGACCACAGCAATACAAAAAAAGTTATTTTAGGCTCGGTTATCGGCGGTGTTGCATTAATTGCCATAATTGTAAGCACAATTGTTATTAAAAAGAAAAAGCACAAGAAAGGCAGTGTAAAGTTCGATGAAAAAATCTGACCTCTTTGCAATGGCTTGGGAAAACCTGCGAAATCGAAAAACGAGAACAAGGCTCACAATCGCAGGCGTGGTTGTAGGCACTTGTGCAATTATAATAATGGTTTCAATCGGCGTAGGCATTGATAAAATGATTACCTCACAGTATCAGTCTGATTCAACGCTTAACAAAATTACCGTTTACCCAATGGGGGATTATACGAACGATTCGGGAGAGGTACAAAAGGAAATGCCGTTTGACGACAGCGCAGTAAATTACTTTTCCAAGCTTAATAATGTTAAAACGGTTGTACCAACTCTTGAAGTAAGCTCATACATCAACATTTCACACGGAAAATATACATATAACAGCTCTGTATACGGTATTCCGCTTAAAGAAATGGAAATGCTTGGCTATAAAACCGACCAAGGCGGTTTTGATAAGTACAGGGAAAAGAATGCGGCCTTATTCGGAAATCAAATAATACAATTTTTTTCGGACAGTCAGGGAAACAATCCGAAATACAAATATGATGAAAACTATAACATCAGCGAGAGTGAGTTTGATTTTATGAAGGACACCTTTACCTTCTGCGCAAAAAATCAAAACAGTGACTCCGAAGGCGGCAACTATTCTCTCATTCAAGAAAATGGCAATGACGAAAGCTCAACCGGTTCACCATCTCAGCCGTCAACCGGTTCATCAACTCAGCCGTCAAACGGCGGCACGCAAAGGTTTAATGTTATAGGTACATTAAAAAAGGCAAGCAACGACTCTGAGGCAGCAACGGCAATTTATATTGACCTTGATTTGGCAAAGCAAATTGTCAATGAAAGCATCAGATTAAGCAATATAAGAAACTACAAATTAACATATTCCTCAATTAACGTTTATTGCAACGACTCAAAGGATGTTGCGGCGGTAAAAAAGGAAATCCAAGATAAAGGCTACAGTTGTTCAACAGACGACGAAGGATTGCAAGAGCAAAAAAAGGTAATGCGAGTTGTTCAGCTCATCTTAGGTGCTATCGGTGCGGTTTCAATGTTCGTTGCGGCATTCGGCATCAGCAACACTATGGTTATGAGTGTTTTTGAGCGTACAAAGGAAATCGGCATTATGAAGGTTCTCGGCTGTGACATTAAGGATATCAAGGATATGTTCCTTTATGAAGCAGGAATTATCGGGCTTTTCGGCGGAACGATAGGAATAATCATAAGTTATATCATTTCAATTATTGCAAACCTTGTTGCCAAAAAGGTAATGAGTGGTATGATTGATACAAGTATGGGTGCAAAAATTTGCGTATCGTCAATTCCGTTATGGCTTGCGCTTTTAGGCATTGCCTTTTCAGTCGGAGTGGGTGTGCTTGCAGGTCTTTCCCCTGCTAACAAGAGCATTAAAGTAAGCGCACTTACAGCGATACATAACGAATAAGAGGTGTTTATGAAAAAGACAAAAAATATTAAGAAAAGCTTAGCAAAAATAATCTTTATATTATATTTACTTCTTGTTTGGTTGTTTTTTATCGACAGAGGCTTGATTATTCACAAGCTTTTCGGCGCATATTGGCAATTCATAAGGCCTTTGGGATTTCGCAGTATAAACCTTTCTCCCTCTTTTAGCACAATGCTTAGCGAGGGAAAGGCAGTGCTTCTTTTGAACCTTACGGCATTCATACCTATGGGATTTTTCATCTGCCTGTTCACTAAGGGCAAAAGCAAGTATAAGCACGTGTATCTAATATTTGCAATCCCCGTTTTAATTGAATTGCTTCAATATATTTTTGCAACCGGTGCACTTGATATTAATGATATAATTCTTAATGTAATCAGCGGTGTTATCGGCGTTACAACTTATGCGATAATTCATAAAATTAAACAAAGATAGCAAAAAAGCCTTGCGTATGCAAGGCTTTTTCTATACGCCGACAGACTTCGAGAAAGCGAGATAAATTTCGTATTTTGCGAGTGGGTGCTGTACGTGGGTACTGCCCCCGAGCAGGCGACTTGAGCGTGACTCGTTTCGCAAAGGAGGAGCAGTGGAATGAGTGCGAGGTGACTTTCTGATTAAACATAAAAAGAAAGTCGCCGCAAGCGATATGTAACTTGCGACGACGTGGTCTGCCCGGAGAGATTCGAACTCTCGGTCTTTAGAATCGGAATCTAATGCATTAGCCACTGTGCTACGGGCAGAAATATATTATTGTTACTATTCGGGCAACGCAAATCTCGTTCGCATTGCCCGAATTATATTTTATCAGGAATGCCGTTTTCGGCATTTCTTTTGTTTTTAAATAAAATCACATTTTTTTCAATCTGATAACATTCCAGCTAAACGGCTTAATTTGGGCTGTAAGCGTTTTATTGTCAAACTCAGGCAATGGATTGTTGTGCGGTTTAACAAAAGGATTTTCAAACGAATTGACGTCGTTTTTATCATATCCGTCCATTGAAATAAATTCAAAAGGCTTATATCCGTCAAAATCAAGAAGATTCACATCAAGCGTCATACCTTCGTTCATTGACTTATTAACGCAGAAAACAGTCATTTCCTCGTTTTCCTCATCAAAGGTCGCAATTGACTCAAGGAAAGGTACGTCGGTGTAAGCCTTGCAGTCATACTTAGGACTTGAAATAATAGGATTAAGCGCAACGCCTCTGCCGAAATTGCTTAAATGCTCAAAAGGATAAAAAATTGTTTGCGCAAATATTCCTCCGCCTGTTTGGGTAAAAATAGGAGCGATAACATTAACAAGCTGAGCAAGGCAAGCAATTTTAATCCTATCGCAATGGCGAAGAAATGTTATAAGCATTGAACCGACAAGAAGTGCATCCTCAAAATTATAAATATCTTCAAGCCTTGGCGGCGCAATTGACCATCTTTCATAAGGTGCATTATTTGAATGATACCAAACATTCCATTCATCAAAGGAAAGCATCATAGTCTTTTTAGAATGTTTCTTTGCCTTAATATAATCGCAAACGCAGGTGACGGTATGTATAAACTCCTCAAGCTGGAGAGTGTATGAAAGATAACTCATAGTATCGCCGTCGTGGTTGCCGTAATATTGGTGAAGCGAAACATAGTCAACGCTGTCATAAGCAATATCAAGCGATTCAGCCTCCCACTGACCGAAAGTCTTGGAATTAACGCTTGAAGAGCCGCAAAGCACGGTTTCAATGGTAGGGTCGGTCCACTTCATCATTTTTGACGCTTCAAGAGCAACCCTGCCATATTCAGTCGCAGTCTTAGCTCCCATCTGCCAAGCGCCGTCCATCTCGTTGCCAAGACACCAAAGTTTGACATCCCAAGGCTCGTCATATCCGTGCTTTTTTCTTAAATCCGACCACGCCGAGCCTGATTTATGATTAGTATATTCCACAAGATTTCTCGCTTCGTCAGCACCTCGAGTGCCAAGGTTTACTGCCATCATACATTCGGTATTCGCCTTTTTACACCATTTCATAAACTCGTTTGTTCCGAAATAGTTAGGCTCAGTAGTGCCCCAAGCAAGGTCAAGACGTTTTGGTCTTTTTTCAACAGGGCCGACACCGTCCTCCCAATTATAGCCTGAAACGAAGTTGCCGCCGGGATAGCGAACGATAGGCACGTTAAGCTTTTTAACAAGGTCTATAACGTCACCTCTAAAGCCATCCTCATCCGCTGTCGGGTGATCAGGTTCATATATTCCGCCATAAACGGCACGGCCGAGATGCTCAATAAATGAGCCGTAAATTCTTTTGTCAATCTCGCCTATTTTAAATTCCTTAGCAAGAGTAATTTTCGCCTTCATTCATTTTTCTCCTTTTCAATATTTTTGTGTTTTTTAAGCTTATCTATATTCAAATTCACACATAAAATACCGAGGCAAACAAGAACAAGTGCTATAATTGTAAGCCATAATTGCTGTGAAAGATGTTCCTTAAGAATAATTGACGACAAAACAAATCCGAAAACAGGAGTCATAAAACCGAAAACGGAAACACTTGAAACATCATTATATTTAAGCAAAATTCCCCAAATTGTATATGCGCAAGCAGAAAGAAGAGCAAGATAAATTACAACGCCGAAAGCCGGAAGAGAAGTAACCTTAAACCTGCCTCCAAAAATAAGGCCTGCCAAAATCATAACAGCGCCACCGAGCATAAACTGATATCCGCTCAAGGCAACTGGGCTTTCGCTTTTTGAATATCTGCTGACAAGCACACTTGAAAATGCATAAGAAAGCGCAGATAGAATAATAAATCCCTCTCCGTTAAATGCAAATGAGCCGACTTGAGAACCGG
>ULXI01030187.1_pt1 | contig 26083 bp, 20 predicted proteins | sample 1961181 | NCBI WGS metagenome assembly ULXI01 (sample SAMEA4835835, study PRJEB28245) | human gut metagenome | biome: gut microbiome; material: fecal sample | place: Denmark | collected 2008 | reverse complement strand
CAACTGAAAAAGGGAAAGAATATCTGGTATTCGTTCAAAATGGAGCTAGGCGAGGATTTAGGAGCAAAGTATTACGATAGTGAACTGCGTGAGGTAGACCCTTTTCGGATAAAGAATCCTGTGGATGCTGCACGGGTATTCTTTGCCTACCTGAAATACCTCATCATTAAATACTGTACCGAAAATAATATCAGTATAGATATTTTGTATGCAGTAAGCATCCCTGCATCATTTGAAGCCAATCAGCGTAAAGATTTACTTGACGCACTAATGGCGAATGATATGAAAGTGTCAAAGCAAGCTCTTATAGATGAGCCGAATGCGGCTTTTATCAGCTATGCTGTATCACGGGCAGCAGAAGACCGCCCCATGTTCATAAGCCCAGATTATAATTCGAAAGTATTAGTCTTTGATTTCGGAGGAGGTACATGCGATATATCTATACTCGAAATAGGACAGAGTGCTAATGGATTTTTTTCTAAGAACATTGCCATTTCAAAATTTACAAAGTTAGGTGGTGACGACATAGACAGGTACATAACGTACCATTATCTCATGCCACGCTTTTTGGAAGCTAATGGAAAGAAAAAAGAACAGTTTCGGACGAATGAACGTAAACAAATAGCATCTGCACTTTATAAAGTCGCAGAACGACTGAAAATATTAGTGAACAAAACATTAGCAACGCTTGCCTCTGATTTTGTAATACCTGATGTGAAATTGAGCGATTCAAAGACTGAAATAGAGTCTGAGGTTGAAATCATTACCAATAAAGGTACGCTCAAACAGAACAAGTTCTACCTGACGAATAAGGAGCTTACAGAAACAATGGCTGTGTTCTTAAAACAAGGATTCGGTAAGACTACCCGCATAAAAGGAGAAGATGAATACAACAGTATATTTTCTCCTATAGAAAGTGCCATTAAGAAATCTAAAACTCCCAAAGAAGAGATTGATTATGTCTTGCTTATTGGAGGAAGCAGCAAAAGTCCATACATCCAGGAAGCCTTGCATTCCTATTTTGAGGATTCGGAGATATTGGTTCCGATGGACCTGCAAACCCACGTTTCACAAGGAGCAGCCATTCACAGCTTATTGTTCAATGGTATGAATAAATGCCTGATACAACCTATCACGAGTGAACCGATTTTAATCATCACCAAAGACGACCGACCTAAAATCATTCTCCCTGCAGGAACAGAAATACCCTGTAACACTATAGAGATTGATGACTTGGTAACAAGCCGGGATGGGCAAAAAATTGTCGAGTTACCTATTTGTGTTGGTAATACAACAAAAATGCTTTTCAATTTGAAGATAGAATCTTCCATGCCCAATGGTTTTCCTATCAATACTCCAATCCAATTGGTAATTGAAGTCAATGCGGATAAGATGCTGATTATCCATGCTACTTGCATGGGAACAATATGTCATGTGGAACCACTTAGTCCATTTGCAAATAAAGAATTGACAACCGAAGAAAGGGCTGCCCTAAAAGCAGAAAGACAAGCTAACCTTGAAGCCGAACAAAATGGCGGTGTACCTTCGAAAGAAACCCTGATTACACTCAAACAGGCTTATCTGAAGATTGGAAATGATTTCAAGGCAGCAGAAACACTTGAACTTCAAAACGAATTATATCCGAATGTAGAAAACCTAAATTCGATAGGTGTACTCTATCATAATTCAGGGAATAATGAAAAGGCTGCAGAATTCTTTGAACAAGCTATTCAGCAAAATCCGAATAATGAGTATGCACATTTCAATTTAGGCAATACAATGAAGTTTATCAACAAAGATGTGTACAAAAGGGAGGTGCGTAAAGCATACGAACTCAATCCTAATTATGACATAGCATTGATTGAAGCAGGACGTATAGATAAGGCAGAAGGCAAAACTGAAGATAGCAATAATAAATTCCATCGTGCTTATGACCATATGCTCCAACAATGGAAAACAAATACCTTAAAGGATAGTGCAAGTTTGGGATGGTTAGCAGCTGTAGCACGAGAACTTGGAAAAAATGGCATTGCAAATCAAGTGATGGCCTCTGCCAAGAAACTTGAAAATGAATCTTATTATAATGAAGAAAACTTGTCTAAAATTAGGGATAATATGTTGACAAATAATTAAAAAAAACTGCGATTATGGCTTGGATAATAGAAGAGAATAAACTTGATGCTCAACAACGTAATTTTCTTGACAATGTGGACATAAACCGCAAGAATGTTTGGATTAAAGGATTTGCAGGTTCTGGAAAATCTATTTTACTTGCATATACAGCCAAAAAAGTCCGTGCAAAATCACCCTCTGCAAGCATTTTATTGATTGTGTTCACACAATCATTGGTTGAAATGTTTAAATCCGCATTTAAGGAAATCGGATTGAATGTTACCATAGAAACTTACTATAGGTTTATGAGAGGAAATAGTCATTATGACTATATTCTGTGCGATGAGGTTCAAGATTTAACACCACGTATTCTTCAAGAGATGAATAACCGTGGTACGCACGTTGTTGTAGCAGGAGACTCCAACCAATCGATATACGACCATGACCCTCAATGGCAAGAAGCAACCGTAACTCCGTCAGAAATAGGACGACTAATCAATGGAGACGCTTTTGAATTAGGAATCATTCATCGCCTATCACGGTCTATTATTGATGCCGTACAACGCTTCCTACCACGAATGAACATATTTTCTGCAAAAAGAGATATGACAAAAAGCGATACACAAATACGTTTGTGCGAAGCTACTTCCGAAGAAAAAGAAGTAGCTTACGTAATAGAACAGGCAACGAAAGCTGTGAATGTAGGTGATACAGCCGCTATCTTGATTCCATCTGCTCAAAAAATTATCCATTTCGTAAATTTAGCCCTTAGCCATGCTGGAAAATCAGCATGGGGAGGAGCAACCAACCAGTATGGAAAAACTAATTTTGGCGTAATGAATGCATTTCTCAAAGCGAATGGTATAAAAATGCAATATGTGGGTAATGGTTACGGTAACTTTTCTGAAAATGACCGTCGTATTATCCTCATGACATATCACAGCGCAAAGGGATTGGATTTTGATAATGTTTTCATCCCATTTGCTAATAACAATTTGTATATCAGCCCGGATGAAAGTATGGCTAAGACCTTGTTTATGGTAGCAATGACCAGAGCAAGGAAGAATTTGTATATTTCCCATTATGGCTATCCGAGTGATTATCTGGATGCTTTTAAGTCAAACTGTTCGCACATAGATATTTCCACATCGGTGGCAAGCCAATCAACAACTAATAACAATAAAAACAACCCTTGGGGATTTTAAATTATAGATACAATGGATTATTTAGCAATTATACGTAAGGCGGATTTCGTAGATTTATTCAAGTATGGTAAATTGAATGTTTATTCGGCAATCAATTTTGACGGAAATATCAAGGCTCATGCAAATGATGATGATTTGTTTGAGAAATTAACAAAGAGCATGAACTTATTCGAATACTCTTTTGAGTATATGGTGATACACTTTGTTAGCGATAATGGGAATGAGTATCCCTATCCCATAAACATTGAAGATGTAAGGGGGCTTTATACTTTTGATGAGGAAGCTAAAAAGGAAATGAACGTATCGTTTGATTCTCGAATTAGGCTTCACGTGTCACCTTGGGGTGAGAAATTTAAAGCTTTATACAATAATCAGTTAATGTCGCAATCAAAACGAGGTATTGATAATTTATGGGCGATATTTGATTTGTCGGAAACTGACAGAAAGATGTGTGAATCTATTATTACCGATGATGTCGTTTCCGAAGTATTTGATGAATTGTTTTCATATAAACGCCCGACAGGAGAACAATCTATATGGACGTATCTGCTACGATATGAACGCCATAGCTTTTATCCTAAAAATACGAAAGGATATTTTTGTGATTATATCCATGTAGCTTGCAATTGGATGGCAAAAACAGAAATGCAGAACGATGTTGCCATCGAAACAACATTATATAATTTGATAAAAGAAAGTCCAGCAACGGATTTCAAGCCACTTTCACAAATAGCAATAAATTCAAATTTACCTTCTCGAACAGATGAAGTTGCCAAATGTCAATTTGCAGTAGCGGCTCCATTATTCTTGCTTATGAAAGACAAATTTGGCAGTGGATTTTCCATTGATTTTAAAACTATTGATTATGCCAAGACATTTGGGTTTGAATGTTCCGTTGCGGTATATCTTTTAGGACTGACTCTTGGGTATGACAAAACTTATGATGCGTATTACGATTTTGTAAAATTACCTATATTTGAATTACGAACTGAGAATCAAGAAGCTAATAAGTTAGATTTAGTGCAAGAATCTAACGAAAAAGAAATCTATTCGGAAAATAGAAACGAAAATGTAGCAGTAGATTTATCTTCTGAAGATACGATAAACGGTAAAGATATATCCACCACGGACACAAATTTCCTAACAATAGAACAAAAAGCTCCGCTCGTTCAGCAAGGACAACTATTTGTCATGGAAAGTGTCAATAAAAAGCAACCAATAGCTTGGCTTAGACTAAAAAATAAAAACGATAATGATTTTAAGCCAGCATTTAACGATAAGGAAGTTTCGACTTTGAGAAGTATGGGCTATAAAATCGCTAAAAGATTCAGCAAGGAAGAAAAGTCGTATATCATTTCACAAGGTTACGAAGTTTCATAATTCATTTATCTTTAAAATATCAACAGAAGGACAGCAAGCGGTTTCGGTCTGCCCGAAACACAAACTTGCTATCCTCCCGTTGGCATTGTTTATAATCCCACGCCCTTGCCTCTCCTAAGCGGCTCAACCGTCCTTTTAACAGATGAAAACAGCCTGTCAAACTGTTCCTTGAACCATTCGCCAATCAGTTGCCCATTGATAGCAAGTGCAAGTTTAGACCTGTTTGTCGGGTCTTTCACCACTTGGAAGCCAGCCCTCTCGGTCGTGAATTTTCGCTTATGCTCCTCCGAATAAAGTTCGCCCTCGTAGAACAGCGGCTTGCCGCTGATGAGCGTGGCGGTCTGCCGCTCGTTGAAGCCGACTTTAAGGCAGAACTTCTCCATGTACACCAGTTCTTGAAACAGCGGAAACCACTTTTGGGCTTTTTGGATAATGGATTTCAAGAATGACACTTTCTTTTGCTGTTCCGCTTCCTTGTCCGACAATTCCCTGCGGTGCTTGACTTGCAGTTCCATAAGCTGCCGTTGGTGGTTCTCCTGCTGACGCTGCATTTGCCGTTGCAACAGTTCGATGCTTTCATCACGGGCAGCAACCTCGCCTTGCAGGGTGCGGTTGTCGGCTTCCAGTTCTTTCAGCTTTCCGCTGCCCAAAAGAGAACCGACCTTTGCCACGAGTGCCGTTTTCGCTTCGGTCTTGGCGGTTTCCAGCTTCTCCGACTTGATTTCTTTCCTGACTTCGTCAAGCTGCCGTTCCGCCTGCCGCTGTTCGGTTTGTAGTTGTTGCACATTGGCTTCAAGCTCTCCCGTCTGCCGTTTCAGGTCACGGTAGTATTGGGCAGTGGTGGTGTGCCGTGCTTCCGAACCACGGACACCACGCTGCAAGCCGTATTTCGCCATCGCTTTTGCGTAACTGTCGTGGTAGGCTACCAGCCTTTCACGTGTCAGCAGGTCATCAGCGCACAGACGCACGGCGTTGGCTTTCTTACGGTAGGTGCGTTTGCCCTCCGCCTGCTTCTTCCTCGCTTTCCTGCGCTCGCCCGTCACTATCGGTACGACCGTGGCATGGATGTGCGGCGTATGCTCGTCCATGTGCAGCACTGCCGAAACGGTGTTCTCCTTTCCGAACGTACAGTGCAGCCATTGCAGGTTGATCGCACCATTCGTTTAGTCTGCCCTCGTCCTGCACTCTTATCATGTCCTCGTGCGTGCCCGAAAGAACGATGCGGATTGCCCGTACTTGGTCGGGCGTTATCTTCCGCTTGATGCCTGCCGTGCGGATGCGGTGGCTTATCGCTTCGGTGCGGTCTGCCACGCCGTCGGGGAACTCCACCAGCTCACGGTTGAGGTGGGTGCGTGTCGGGTCGGCGTTCTTGGGCATTGTCTTGCGTTCGATGTGGTCGGATGCGCCCGTGTCAGCCGACCCTTTCGCCTTGTTGATTTGGATGCTTATGTATCCCATGTTCGTTTCTTGTTTTTTAGGTTCTACAAACTTGTTTGTCGGTGTCCGTCCGCCTGCGGTCGTGCCGCACGGGGCAAACGGGGGTGTCCAGAGGGGTTACACCCCTCTGGCTCATTAGGGTGTTTTTAGCATGAGCGAAGCGGTGCGTGAAGAAAACGCCCTAATGAGCTATGGCTTTTTGTTTCCCAAAAGCCTGCGGCGGTGTCGGCGGCTGTCGGATGCCTTTCTTTTTTCGCCAGCAATGAGGGCTTTCCCTTTTCGGTCGGCAGGATGGAAGTCCGTCCGACCAGCCTGCGGATGGCGGTGTTTATCCCTGCCATTTTCCCGGTGGACTTGTTGAGGGGTGAAAAAGCGTTGAACTGTTGAATTTGATATGTAATAACCTGATATATTACAAAATACACTCTAAACAATCTCTCAACAAAAGCGTGCTACCCAACAAACGGATGCGAAAAGAAAAAATGAGGTCGGAGTGATATGCCGTTGCTTCTTCTTTTCATCAGCCGTTGTGTGTTGTTGGCGGTCTGTTGAGGTTGCATATTCTTATATATCAATACTTTATTACCCTTATTCAACAATTCAACAGAATATCAAAGCTTTTCCAGCAGTTCTTTCGTGACGGTATAATACCTGCCCACACTTCTTCGGGTCTGGTAACGGTCATTGCCGCCGTATTGGTAGGCGGTGTAGGTAAGACCGTTGGGTGCAGGTGTCAGCTTCCAGCACTCCTGCACCACTTTCCGTACCTGCGATTTCTCCACCCTGACTTGCGAGCAGACTAGCAAGGGAATGATGTCGTTCAAACAAAAGGACACCGTTTCCACCTCCATCTTCGCCATGATATCAAGCAGCAGTTCTGCCATCTCAATCTCCAGCCGGTTGCGGTTGCTCCGGATTATCTTCTGCAGGGCATCCGTCTCCAGCAGCTTCGGGTTGAACCACATGCGGCTCTCCTTCCCGGTGGATAGCTGTCTGTGTTGTAGGAAAGGTATCTCCGCTTTCAACTTTTGCAGAAAGTCGGTATCGTCATTCTGTAACGGCACAATCTTCCGCACCCAATAGCGTGTTTCCCCAGCGTCAATGATGACAGGCAGGTGCTCGTTGTTGGAACACAACACGAACTTGGCGAAGAAACCTATCTCGTCACGGTCTTTGCCTTTCGCCTCCGCCTTGTAGGAAAGCGTGGTGCTGAGGTTCTTCAACCGTTCGCTGTCTTCTCGACGGTTGAGCAGCACCTCGTCCACCATGATAAGCAGCTTGCCTGCCCAGTCGGAGTTGAACTGGCTGCGGAAGTCCTCGTTGGTGTTGAACGTCACGTTGTTTTGGAAAATGGCTTTCAGGAAGTTCAGGAACGTGCTCTTGCCCGTGTTCCTTTCTTCGGACACGAGCAACAGGATGGGCAGCTTCTGAATGGGATAGAGGTAGAGCAGTTGCAGATAGTCCATGCCCAGCCCGTACTGTTCGCCGAAGATGTGTTCCACCAACGAGCGGATGCAGGGGAAATCCCCCTCCTGCGGTCGGTGGCTTATCGGTTCGTAGAGGTTGAGGAACTTGCCGACTACGGGCTTGTAGCCCACATGGTCGGGTACGGTGCAGAAGCCGTCATACTTGGGGATGCCCGCCATATAGTCCTTGCCGTAGTCCTGCCGCAGGGTCTCGGAGTTCCATGCGATGCGTTTCCTCACATAGCCACCGTCAATGCGGGGCTGGTCCACAATCTTGTAGAGCGTGGTGCCTACTCGGATAAATTCTTCTTTTTTCTCCATGTTTTCAATAAGATTTTAGTGCCGACAACATATTGTCGGCAAGCGGATTAAACATGGGTGCAAAGCTACGGCAGGGCGGTTAAAACTTTGATACGTAAAACGATGCAGAACGGCGCAAAAGGAACTGACGGATAAGAAAATGCAGTGGAACGGGTAATATCAGCCATCGAAAGGCGAAAAGAAAAAGCCCGAAGAAGCAAAACCGCACTTCTTCGGACTGACGGAATTGTGTGACCGCACGGGCGTATTGCCGCATGACCGTATCTGCTAACATTTACACGGCTGTCTGTTGCTTAATGATACCCATAGCATTTGCTTTTCTTTTCGCAAGCACAGTCTTTCTAAAATGGCATTGCGTACACTTGACGCACTCGGTGTATCAATTCGGAAAGCAAGTGCCACGACCATAGGGAGGGAATAAGTTTCCAAATAATATCCGTTGGGCATCTTGGTACGTTTTTCCACCTCATAAGGGGGCAACACTCCGCTCTTGTACACGGCTCGTATGGCGGCACGGAGTGTCGGGGCAATTACATCGAAAAGTTTCACCAATTCCATTTCGCTCATCCATACGCTGGCGGCATCGGACGGTACGGTAACCCTGCCGTACTTGTCCATCGTGATTGTTGTCCGTTTCATACTCCTGCCACTTTGATGTTACCGAAAGTCCGGTTCAGCTGGTTACCGAAAGCCGTCAAATCGTTACCCAACTTCTGCGTGGTTATCTTTGCGTAAATCTGTGTGGTCTTGATATTTGTGTGTCCCAAAACACGGCTCACGCTTTCAATCGGCATACCCTTGCTAAGGGCTAATGTTCCGAACGTGTGACGGGCAACATGAAAGCTGATTTGCTTGTTTATGTTGCACTCACGGATGACATTCTTCAGCTTTTTGCAGATGCTCCAATAGTTGATTTCACCGAAAACTGAATTGTCTTTTTGGAACGGTCTGTACTTCCCGATTATCTACAATGGAATATCCAGCAGCTTCACTTGGAACGGTACGCCTGTCTTGTGTCGCTTGGAAATAATCCACTTCTCGCCGTTTACGTCCATAATATCGTCCGTGGTCAGTTCCCTGATGTCTGCAAAGCTGAGTGCGGTGAAGCAGGCAAAGACGAAAAGGTCACGAGTGAAAGCGAGCGTTGCATCGGTAAACTCATGTTCGATTAGCTGTCGGATTTCTCCCTCCGTAAGATATTCCCTTTCCTTTACGTTGGGAGTAATACGGAACTGCGCAAACGGGTTTCTCGGTATCAGACCGTTGTAATGCGCCCGTGAAACGATAGTCTTGACCCACATGCACGCCAACCATACAGTCGCGTTTTTAAGCCCTTGCTCCGTTGTGAGGAATACAGAAAACTCTTTGATGAAGTCGGGGATAAGTTCCAGCATCGACATGTCGTTGCGCTTGTAGAACGACTTGATAAACGCCGCCACATAGTTCCTTGAACGTACCATTACACGGTAAGACCCCATGCAGCGGTCTTTGCCGACACGCTTCAAGAACTTGGCGTTCTCCTTGTCAAACGCACCGAGTATCGTTTCATACTCGCAACCTATGCCTTGATAAGCGTTACGCACCATTTCTGCCGTGACATACGCCTCGCGGTCGGATATGCGCTGGTAGTGCTTGATGATTTGCGCCTTGATGTTGTCGAGCGCAAGGTTCGTTTCCCTTGCCTCCACACTCTTCCCTTTGGCACGGTTGCCCTTAGCATCCCAAAGCGTCTTTGAGATGCTCCGCTTGCAACTGAACTGCGCCACCGTCCCGTTGATTGTAACCCGTCCCATGATGGGGACAATTCCGTTCTTCTCCTTGCTGCCGTTCGCATAGAACAGCACGCGAAATGTGCTTCTTGCCATACTCGTCTTTTTTTTTGGTTGCAAAACTATAAATCAACGAGTTAAACCTTGACAAGCAAACCTACGCAGAACGGCGCAAATAAAACGGAGATTGTTAAATCTGCATTTCCAACGGGTAACGAATAGGAAACCGTTTTCCTGCTGCAATCCGCTTTGAAACGGTTTTCAACACTTTTCCCAACTTCCGTGATTTTCTCCTAACTGCTTAAATCTCAATTCTTATTGCGTTAATCTGCTGGTTTTGTTCGATTTTTCCAGCGATATTTGCTAATTTTGCATTGCTTTTGAGACAATATAAACATTAACAATGCAAAGAAACAGAATGAACATATTATCTATAACAACCGCAATTCAGAGCAATAAACGCACTGAATCTGTGTTGAGTGTTCATGTTTCACGTATTGAACCTCGTTTAGTAAATACTTTCCAACGAACATAGCGAGTACATTATTGTACTTTGAGAGAATAGAAACTGAATAGTTGGAGATTCCTTACCAAACTTTCCAACTATTTTGTTTGTATGCCCATTTGTGACAGTCGCCTTTATGATGCTCTTCTGCCATTTCCGTCTGATGGGCTGTTGGTAACCAGATTATTAACGTGCAGTGATGCACATAAATTGAGAAGAAATGAACTATAAATTTGATGGCAGCAAGGTGTTCTTTACATCTGATACCCATTTTTATCATGGGAATATCATTCGTTTCTGCAACAGGCCGTTTAAGGATGTGGAAATGATGAATGAAACAATCATATCCAATTGGAATAATACTGTCGGACAGTATGATATTGTTTTTCACTTAGGTGATTTCTGTCTTGGCGGTTCGGCTGAGTGGACTAAAATGCTGGATAGATTGAACGGAAAGATATATCTGATTATGGGCAATCATGATTTGAAGAATATACGTCAAGGCTACATTGACAGATTTGAACATGTGGCAATGCAGATGCACATAGAGGTCGGTAAACAAAGGATATATTTGAACCATTATCCTTTCCTATGCTTTGATGGCGGTTACAAAGATGTGTGGCAACTGTTCGGACACGTACATACAAGGAAGAACAACACTGGAATTGACGCAGCCCGGCTTCAGTATCTCTATCCGACGCAATACGATGTAGGGGTTGATAACAATAACTTTACACCCATATCATTTGAACAGGTAAAAAGGATGATTGAAAAACAAGTAGAGCAATTTCATAAGAAATAAAAAAGGAGGGTTATGTATGAGTGAATATACAACGGTCTATTTAAGACACAAAGACATGCCTTTGTTGAAAAAGAAAGAGCATCCGTCTCATGAAGAATGCCAAAGTCAATCTAAAGAAGATTTGATGAAAGTCGATGAATATAACAAACAGGTTACAAAGTCTTTGGGGTGTAAATTGTTTTATCTTACTACTACCCCAAGTCGTGAATTGACTGTGCTTCCATGTAGCCCATCTCCAAGTGTGCTGACAAACGTCCTTCTTGAGGAGGTTTTATGCTTTTATAAAGAAGAAATCGAAAATTGCAAAAAGGCTATTGCTAAGAATAAAGAAGATATTGCTAAGAATAAAGAAGATATTGCCAAGTTGGAAGTACGAATAGCCAAAACGACCGTCGATTTGTACGATAAAATCAACAAGGAGATAGACAACAGCTATGAGAACATAGACTTTGAGGAAGAAGAACTTGAACACTACCAATTCCTATATAATAAATTTTCTTTCTTGGAGGGTATTATTGGCAATGAATCAAATTCAAAGAATTATGAACTGATTTATACAAAATATTAATAAACAAAAGATTATGAAGATACAATATATGAGCGACCTGCATTTGGAATTCAGCGATAACAGCAGGTGGATGAAACATAATGAATTACCTGTAACTGGCGATGTTCTGGTTCTTGCCGGAGATATATTCTATTTGAAAAACAAGGTTGCACCTTTGAGCAATTTTTGGAAATGGGCATCTGCAAATTATCGGCAAGTGCTCATTGTGCCCGGAAACCATGAGTATTACAATTATTGTGATGTGATGGGTAAGGGACTGCAATGGAATTGGATGTTCAAGAAGAATGTAGGATATTACCAGAATCAAGTAGTAAAGATTGATGATACCGATTTTATCATGAGCACTTTGTGGTCTCAGATTTCTCCTTCTGACGAGTATTTTATATGGAAAGGCATGAACGACTTTCGGCAGATAATGTATAATGGTAAATTGCTCCAAACTGAGGAGTTTAATCAGATGCATGAATTCTGCTTGGATTTCATCAAGCATAGTCTAACTGAAAGCACCGCAAAGCACATTGTGGTAGTAACACATCATCTTCCCACATTGGAGGTCGTCGCCCATCACCATAAAGGTTCAGTGCTGAATAGTGCATTTGCAACTGAACTGAGTGGGCTTATTGCCGACAGTCGCATTGACGCATGGATTTATGGGCATTCACATACCAACATTAATGCTGAGATAAACGGAACAAATGTCGTTTGCAATCAAATGGGATATGTTTTTGAGAACGAACATATCGCCAACGGATTTGATCCGGGCAAGTTCCTTGTCTTGTGAAAGGCATGAGCTCGTCAGCAATACGTTTTAAAGCCTCAATATATCATATAGTAACTAAAAACGTTCCTATTTGTATATTATATGATATGTTGGGGCTTAAATTTTTCAGTTCATTCGAAAAATTCCAATAACTGATTTTTTGCTTGCCAAAAGAAAAAGATATAACTCCACTCTCAACTTGACTTTAATGGCCGTTATTATATACACGGGCAATAAAGTTAAGTCAAACAGAGGGGAAGAAAAGAAAAAAGGCTTCAACTGAATATTTCTTTTGGTCAGCATGCAATATCCGTGAAAATATCTTGCATTTAGTTGACATTATCGGCGAAAACATCCCAGAATTTTGTACCTTTGTAACTGGATAGGAAACAGGTGAACTTCATTGAGGATGCAATACTTCCTCGCAGTTCTGATTCACTGGGAAAAGAGTGTAATACAGCCTTCAAAACAAGTCAAGGAGGCTCAAAAACAACTTTTCTACCGATTAAATTGCAACAATCTATCATTCAAGCAGCTATGTATGCTGTATCGGCAAATAAATCTAATCATATATACCCAGTTATCCCCAAAGCGAAAACGATGAGAGATTTTTCTTTATAGCTAGCTTAGGATGTTCAGTTCTCCTATCTCCCATTTCAAAACAAAGGCTGTCCATTATCTAATATGTGACAGCCTTTCTATGAAAGTTTTCTTCAGATAAATATCATACTTTTTTCATAAACTCCTTCGGTGTTTTTCCAAAATACTCCTTATACCTGCCTCTGAAGTTTTTCAGATTTCGCATACCCACCATTTCAGCAACCATAGTCACAGAAAATTTTCCGCTTTCCAAAAGTTCCCGTGCCTTCTCCATCCTGATTCTCGAAATCAAATATTTGGGTGCTTCTCCCGTCAACAACTTCCACTTATTATAAAAGGTTGTCCGGCTCATGCACATCCTGGAGGCAATATCATCTACTGTCAAATCCTCTTTATCCATATTCTCCATAATGTAAAGCTTCACTTCATTCAAAAATGCCAGATTGGCATCCTGCTGAGCCCGCTCCATAGGTTTCGTTAAAAAATCTTCTCCAAAAACTTTCTGAAGAAATGTCTTCCGAAGAAAACGGCTATTATTTATCAATATGGATATTTCCACTTTAAGGTCCTCCAGATTAAAGGGCTTACATACAAAGAGATCAGCCTGAGAAGAACAACGCTTTTCCCGCCGTTTCACATCAATGTGCGACCCCATCAATATCACCGGAATAAAGGAGGTGTCCCTCGACGTCTTCAGTTTAGAAGAAAGTTCCTCACCGCTCATACCTTTCAACATGATATCACAAATCACCAAATCCGGATACTCTTCACATATTACCTCCAATGCTTCCTGACCGTCATCAAAGTTCCTCACTACAAAACATTCCGATAAACGTTTCTCAAGATAATCCTTGAATCCCTTGTCATTATCAGCAAGTATCACTAAAGGTCTATCCATATTTTTTTTCTTCGAGAAACCATGGAAAGCCATTTCCGATTCATTCACCTGAAAAGTGTCCGGAATATTTAAGGATGTATACACCCCCGAAACCGCACACGAACATCTTATGGGAAATCGAAGCAGAGCCTCCTTTTCCAAAGTCAGTATTTTCCCGTCACATATATTCATCAACTTGTCAAAAAACACACCGCCCATGCCATACTGCTTGCCATGCAGAGGTCGCAGAATAGGAAGCCGCGACGAGTACCATCTGCAACATTTCAGAAATCGCTTGTTGCCTGTATCCTTAATCCTGATTGCCCAGTAATCTCCCTTCAACGAAACCTGCATCGAGAGATGCGTTTCCGGCAGAGAACACTCGATGGCACTCAATACAAACCGGTCGATAACCGGAGATATCTTTCCCGGATCAAACCAAGCGCTTGCATAGTCAAAATCCGGAACCAAATCCAGCTTCATCTGCAACCCGGCCACATGAGACTGTAAAAAAGACACTTTCTTCCTCATAAATGCGCCGATTTCATGTTCTGCAACTACCAGGCTACCAGAATTGCCAAATAGTCGTTTCAACTCCATCAACGCTATCAAGTGCTGCTCCAGCCCGCCTATATGATGAAGTGCAACAGCCAGTTCCTTCTTTATGTCTTCCGGACAGTCTCCTTCGTAAACTGCCCCTAACGGTGTCTTAATCAAAGAAATGGGATTACGTATGTTTTGAAAGGTATCAATGAAATACTGATTTCCCTCTTTCAGTAAATCTCTTTCTTCACTGATACAGAGTAAATGGAACAAAAGCCAACATAATATACAGATTCCACTAGCCACTATTGGCAGAACAGACCAGGGAACCTTATGATATACGCCGATGGATAGCAGGAAAACGCATAATGACACTACTATTATTATTATCGATAAATGTTTCATACTATTATAAGTTTAAGTAATAATGATTCGTACTAATATATACCCGAGTTTTCAGTCAATAGCAGGATAATCCCAAGTATGTCATCAGGAGGCGGTCTAATGGGGGAACGGCAGGTTCCTTGAATCATCGAATTCACCTTACCAACCCTCGTTTGCTAGCAGAGCCTGCATTCCGTCCACCTGCATTTCATACCCAGCAACTCTCTAAACCATTCATTTCCCATGCCCAACGTATCTTTAAATATCAATACAACATTCCGCTTATCCAAGATAGCTCCAATCAATTATTCTCAAACAAAATAATAGTATAACAAACGGAAAGGCTAAAAAGATGATACCACTTCACACATATTCTTATCATACTCACATATCTTGCGCATGAAACAGAAAGACATTATCTTTGCAGCATGAAACAAGAACTGAAAGAAAACGGAGGATTACCGGCACATATACTCTGGACACTTGCTATCGTAGCTGGCGTGTCCGTAGCCAACTTGTATTACAATCAACCCCTGCTTAATATCATGCGGCATGAATTGGAAGTTTCTGAATTCAAAACGAACCTCATTGCCATGATTACACAAATCGGATATGCGCTGGGATTATTGTTCATCGTCCCATTAGGAGACCTCTATCGACGCAAGAATATCATCCTAACGAATTTCTTCCTACTCATATTTTCCCTTCTAGCCATTGCCATGGCACCGAACATCTACATCATCTGGGCAGCATCACTCATTACCGGCATCTGCTCCATGATACCCCAAATATTTGTACCGATTGCCTCGCAATTCTCACGCCCCGAAAACAAGGGACGGAATGTAGGTGTCGTCATCTCAGGATTACTGACTGGAATACTTGCATCACGTGTTGTCAGCGGATTTGTGGGTGAAGTGCTTGGCTGGCGTGAAATGTACTTCATCGCCGCTGGAATGATGTTACTATGCGCTATCGTTGTATTAAAGGTACTACCGGACATACAACCGACTTTCCAAGGCAAATATTCCGGGCTGATGAAGTCTCTTTTCTCATTAGTAAGAGAATACCCCTCTCTACGAATCTACTCGATACGTGCAGGACTGGCCTTTGGCTCATTCCTTGCCATGTGGTCCTGCCTTGCATTCAAAATGGGAGAAGCCCCGTTCCATGCATCCAGCGATGTCATCGGCATACTAGGGCTCTGCGGCATTGCCGGAGCCTTAACCGCATCTTTTGTAGGAAAATATGTAAAAAAGGTAGGCATACGCAATTTCAACTTTATCGGTTGCGGAATGATTCTGCTTGCATGGGCCTCGCTCTTTTTCTGCGGAAACAACTATGCAGGTATCATTACCGGTGTCATTCTTATAGACATAGGCATGCAATGTATCCAACTCAGCAACCAGACCAGTATTTTCGACATCTACCCGTCTGCCTCCAATCGGGTAAATACGATTTTCATGACCACTTACTTCATCGGCGGCTCTTTGGGTACCTTCCTTGCAGGAAGCAGTTGGCAGACTTGGGGATGGAGTGGCGTGGTCGGCACCGGCGTTATTTTAACAATAATATCGTTGTCCATCACCCTTTACAGCAAGAAATAACAAGGATACTATCATTTTTCCAAGCAAACGCAAAGATTTGATAATTTTTATCATGCAAAGGATAAGGAAGATATTGAACAGAATTGTTATACCTTTGTCGCATCAAACTATAAACGACAGATTGATAATAGATTCGTCAACCAGGCATAGTCAAAAACAACCCTATGAATTCAGCAAAGAAAATACCCTCTCCACTCGTTTCTCTATTTCCCATCGCTTTTCTCGTAGGAATGCTGTTCGCCACCATCCATACTTTCGGAAGTGACGCCTTGAGTGGAGGAAGCCAGATTTCCCTGCTTGCCACCACTGGTATGTGTGTCTTTATCGGCATGGCTTTCTACCGCATCCCTTGGAAAGATTATGAACTTGCCATCACCAACAACATTTCAGGTGTTGCCACAGCTATCATTATTCTATTGATTATCGGTGCTTTGAGCGGCACATGGATGATAAGTGGGGTGGTACCTACCCTTATATATTATGGTATGCAGATTATCCATCCGAATTTTTTCCTTGCTTCTACCTGCATTATTTGTGCATTGGTATCAGTAATGACGGGAAGTTCATGGACCACTATCGCCACCATCGGTATCGCCCTTTTGGGCATAGGTAAGGCACAAGGTTTTGAAGAGGGATGGATAGCCGGTGCCATCATTTCGGGAGCCTATTTCGGAGACAAAATTTCACCGTTATCGGATACCACAGTCCTTGCCTCATCCGTAACGGAAACACCGTTATTCAGCCATATCCGCTATATGATGATCACCACCGTCCCCTCTCTCCTCATCACCCTTGTCATCTTTACAGTAATGGGACTCACACACGAAACGAACAATACACAACAGATCGCGGAATTTACGGCAGCATTGGACGCCAAATTCAACATTACTCCCTGGTTACTGGCTGTTCCCGTGATTACGGGAATACTGATTGCCCGGAGAGTGCCTTCCGTCATCACCCTCTTTCTCTCCACTCTGCTGGCAGGGATATTCGCCTTCATCTTCCAACCGGGACTACTGAATGAGATAGCGGAAGGTGGGAATATGTTCAAAGGGATAATGATGACATTCTATGGCAGTACCAGTCTACAAACTGACAGTGACATGTTGACAGAACTGATTGCCACACGAGGTATGGCAGGAATGATGAATACCATCTGGCTCATCATCTGCGCCATGTGTTTCGGTGGAGCCATGACGGCAAGCGGCATGCTAGGAAGCATCACTTCCCTATTCGTCCGCTTCATGAAGAATACAGCCAGCATGGTAGCATCCACCGTATGTTCCGGATTGTTCCTGAACCTTGCCACGGCAGACCAGTACATCAGCATTATCCTCACCGGAAACATGTTCAGCAACGTTTACGCAAAGAAAGGCTACGAAAGCCGGCTACTTAGCCGTACCACGGAAGATGCCGTTACCGTCACCTCCCCGCTTATCCCATGGAATACCTGCGGCATGACGCAAGCCACCATTTTGAGTGTACCCACACTGACCTACCTTCCCTATTGCTTCTTCAACCTTATCAGTCCGGTAATGAGTATCTTTATTGCTGCTATCGGATATAAAATAATTAAAAAACCGGTGAACAATCCTGGATAGGCATTGTTCTTGCAATAAACTTATAACGAACAATTTATTTAAACCTAAACAAAAAAAGATTCGATTATGAAAAAGTTTATTGCATTAGCAGCAGTAGTATTGGTAAGCATGGCAACAACGACCATGTATGCACAAGAGAGTAGAGCTGAAAAGCGCGCAGACCGTAAAGCCCAAAGAGACGCAGAACGTGCACGCCTGAAAGCTGAAGAACAAGCACAGGATGCCATTTCGTACGATGACGCAATGGCGGCCTTGAAAGCTCACCAGTTCGTAATGGAGGCAGACCAAGTGATGTTCCGCAACGGACAGACCGCATTTGTAAACTCCAACACCAACTTCGTATTGGTCAACCAAGGACGTGGCACCGTGCAGGTAGCCTTCAACACCGTATACCCAGGTCCTAACGGCATTGGCGGTGTAACAGTAGACGGAACCGTATCGGACATCCAAATGACTACCGACAAACGGGGCAACGTGAATTGTAACTTCAGCATCCAGGGTATCGGCATTTCCGCCCAGATATTCCTTACGCTGACCGATGGCGGGAACAACGCAACCGTAACCATCAGCCCGAACTTCAACTCCAACACCATGACTTTGAGCGGGAACCTGGTTCCGCTGGAACAATCCAACATATTCAAGGGACGTTCCTGGTAAAACCCTTATATAAATATATATATTCCCACTCCGCCACAAATCACACTAAAAAGTGTACATTTGTAGCGGAGTTTTTTATATACCAATGTCATGAGAGAATTTATCATTGCAGACAATCAAGATATCACCAAAGCAGGCATGATGTTCCTATTGGGCAGACAGAAAGACACCTCCCTGCTGCTGGAAGCCGACAACAAGGCAGAACTGATACAGCAACTACGCCTGCATCCCACCGCCGTTGTCATTCTGGACTATACCCTTTTTGATTTTTCGGGAGCTGAAGAGCTAATGGTACTTCACGAACGCTTCAAGGAAGCCGATTGGCTACTCTTTTCCGACGAATTGAGCCTACCGTTCCTGCGCCAGGTATTGTTCAGCAGCATGGCATTCGGCGTAGCGCTGAAGGATAATTCCAAAGAAGAGATACTGACCGCACTACAATGCGCCTCACGCAAGGAGCGATTCATCTGTAATCACGTCAGTAACCTGCTGCTCGCAGGCAACGGTTCCTCCTCCCCCACTCATCCTACCATCAAAGATGATTTACTGACTACTGCCGAACGGAGCATCCTAAAAGAGATAGCCCTGGGGAAAACAACCAAAGAAATAGCTGCCGAACGAAACCTCAGCTTCCATACGGTAAACAGCCACCGGAAGAATATCTTCCGGAAACTGGGTGTAAACAATGCGCACGAAGCCACCAAATATGCCATGAAGGCAGGCATCGTAGACTTGGTGGAATATTATATATAAATCTCCCCGCTCCCGACACACAGCCGGGCATCAGCATCATACACCACTCCGAACTGGCCCGGAGCAATGCCTTGCAGCTTTTCTTCCGAAACAATGCGGTAACCCTCCGCCTCCTTTTGCAACCTGCCTTTGACAAACTCCGGCGTATGGCGTATCTTGAAAGTCACCTCCACCTCTTCCTGCGCTCCCTTCCAGGGATTATCCGTAATGAAATGAAAATCGTACATACGGAATTCATAGCCGTATTGCAATGCCGTATCACATCCGCGGGACACGTAAATCACATTCTCCTCCACATCCTTGCGGACAACAAACCACGGTCCTCCACCCAACCCCAATCCTTTACGCTGGCCGATGGTATGAAACCAATAGCCCCGATGCTTGCCCAACTTTCTACCCGTTTCCAACTCCACAATATCCCCTTCCCTTTCGCCAAGGAAACGGCGCACAAAATCATTATAATCAATCTTTCCCAGAAAGCAGATGCCCTGACTGTCACGACGTCTGGCGCTGGGCAATCCGGCACGCAGGGCTATGTCACGAACCTCATTCTTCATCAGTCTGCCCAATGGAAACATCAGTTTGGAAACTTGCAGATAATCTATCTGTGCCAGAAAGTCGGTCTGGTCTTTCACGGAATCGGCAGCGGTACCGAGCCATGTCTTTCCATCCCTCAACACCGTAGTGGCGTAGTGCCCGGTTGCCGTGACATCGAAATCCTTCCCCACACGTTGCTCAAAGCACCCGAACTTTATCAGCTTGTTGCACATCACATCCGGATTGGGAGTCAAGCCACGTCTTATTTTATCAATGGCATAAGCCGCCACCTGGTCCCAATACTCCCGGTGCAGGTCCACTACTTCCAACGATAATCCATAACGCCGGGCAATGGCAGAAGCCATCTCCATATCCTCTTCCGCAGAGCAGTCCATATAATCGGCATCGTCCCTCCCTATTTTGATATAAAATAGAGAAGGACGGTAACCTTGTTCGCAAAGGAGATGTACCACCACGGAGCTGTCTACACCTCCCGACAATAATACAGCAATATTCATTCTATCGTATACTGTTATTCTTTTAAATTCTGTCAAATGCCTGGGACAAGTCGTCCAGCAAATCATCGATATGTTCTGTCCCGATGGAGAGGCGGACCGTGCCCGGTTTGATGCCTTGTTCTTCCAATTCCCGTGCACTCAATTGGGAATGGGTAGTGGTGGCAGGATGGATAACCAGGGATTTCACATCAGCCACATTGGCAAGCAACGAGAATATCTGTAAACTGTCAATAAACGTCTGCGCTTCCTTCACACCGCCCCGCACCTCAAACGTAAAGATAGAACCGCCTCCATTCGGAAAGTATTTCCCGTAAAGCGCGTGGTCAGGATGCTCGGGCAGGGACGGGTGGTTCACGGCAACCACTTTGGGATGCTTCTTCAAGAATTCAACCACTTTCAAGGCATTCTCCACATGACGTTCCACGCGAAGCGACAACGTCTCCAATCCTTGCAACAGAATGAAAGCATTGAAAGGACTGATTGTGGCACCGGTATCACGCAACAATACGGCACGGATACGGATGGCATAGGCAGCAGGACCGGCAGCGTCGACGAAACGTACTCCATGATAACTCGGGTCCGGTTCCGTCAGTTGGGGAAACTTCCCCGAGGCCACCCAGTCGAACTTGCCGCTATCTACAATAACACCACCCAAGGACGTACCATGCCCTCCGATGAACTTCGTTGCCGAATGGACTACAATATCTGCCCCATGCTCTATGGGACGAATCAAGTAAGGAGTACCGAAGGTGTTATCTATAATCAGAGGAATCCGGTGACGGTGTGCTATTTCAGCAACGGCATCAATGTCAATGATGTTGCAATTCGGATTTCCCAGCGTTTCAATGAATACTGCCTTGGTATTCTCCTGAATCGCTTTCTCGAAATTGTCCAGATTGCCCGGGTCCACAAAAGTAGTGGTAACCCCGTAGGCAGGCAATGTGTGGGCCAGCAGATTATACGTTCCGCCGTAGATGGTCTTAGCTGCCACGATATGGTCGCCTGCACGGGTGATATTCTCAAAGGCATAAGTGATGGCTGCCGCACCCGAGGCTACGGCCAATCCGGCAACACCGCCTTCCAGAGCCGCCACACGTTTCTCGAACACATCCTGGGTGGAATTCGTCAACCGCCCGTAAATATTCCCCGGGTCCTGCAAGCCAAAGCGGGCTGCCGCATGGGCCGAATTACGAAATACATACGAAGTTGTCTGATAGATAGGTACGGCGCGGGCATCAGTTGCCGGGTCGGGTTGTTCTTGTCCAACGTGAAGTTGTAGAGTCTCAAAGTGCAATTTCTTTGTTTCCATTGTCGTTTGTATTTTAGGTGAATAAACCGTTTCTCATTCGGATGTTGCAAAGATAGAGCGATAAGCCGGGGCAGACAATGACACAGATTAGGGAATTTTATACCACAATTGTGGTAGATAAGCAAGCAATTTTCTATCTTTAGATAAGATAGACTGCATTTCGGCAAAACTTTTTCATGCAAGCATGAAAGTTCTGCACTCAATTTGCACTATCTTTGCCCCCATGAAAGCAAGAAATATACTGATACTCATATTGGGAACCCTGATTCTTCCCATTTATCTGACTTCCTGCGGGGTGGACCGCTGGAAAGAGTATGCCGGACAGACCCAGACAGACCGCTGGATTGACGATACCATGCGTGTGTGGTACTATTGGGTAGACGCTATCCCCCATACCAACGACCTGAACTATTTTCAAGCCCCTTTCACTTTCTTTGCCTCGCTCAAATCCGAAGAAGACAAATTCTCCACCATCGACAGTCTGGTCAGCGTCACCACTACCCGCAGCATCCCCTATACGGATTACAGCTACGGATTCCAGTTCACTACCAACCAGATAGAAGTAGAAGGAGAAGAGAATGCCATTGTTGCACAGATTCTTTACGTTGCCGACGGAAGCCCGGCCTCGGAAATCGGGCTGAAACGGGGTGACTGGATTATGAAGATGGACGGGAACTTTATTACTGAACAGAATTATAAGAAACTGTATGGAAGTAGTGCCATGGAACTTACAGTAGGTTATTACGACGTGGAGAAAAATGCCATCGTTGCTTACGACAAACCCAGACAGATAGCATCGGCGCGTCCCGTCAACGACAACCCGGTGCACTATAAGAATGTATATACATCAGGCAGCAAGAAAATAGGTTATCTGGTCTACAACCACTTCAGTTCCGGCCCCACGGACAACAGTAATGAATATGACAACGACCTGCGCAGCGCATTCCAATATTTCGCATCACAGCAAGTCAACGAATTCATCCTTGACTTGCGCTACAACAACGGTGGATTACTGAGTTGCGCAGAATTGCTGTGTACCATGCTTGCACCTTCCTCCGCCTTGGGACAAGAGTTGGGGTACCTGGAATTCAACAACCGCTTCAATCCGCAGATAGTACCGTTCACCCTGAACTCCGGACTCATCGGAAACGGAGCAAACCTAAACCTGAATACTCTCTACGTACTTACCAGCAGCCAGACTGCCTCCGCCTCCGAAATGGTGATTAACTGCCTCGCCCCGTATATGGATGTTGTCATCATCGGCGGTACTACCGTAGGCAAGAATGTAGGTTCCAGGAATTTCTCCAGCCCCGAACTGATGATAACGATGAATCCCATCGTCTGCAAGATATACAATTCGGAAGGGAAATCTGATTATGAATCCGGATTCCAACCGGCCTACTCGGGATATGTAGTGAATGAGATGAGCGACATGTCACGTTTCCTGCCCTTTGGAGATACCAACGAAGCCTTATTGAGCACTGCACTCGGCGCCATCGACGGAAGCATACAACCGCCCGCACAAGAAGATACCCGTTCTTTAAGAGTGACCACTCTCGCAAACTCCATTGAACGTCGGGCAAGCCATGCCGTACGCATCAAATAAAAAGACCAATAGGATGAAACTAAACAGAAGAGTTACAATCATCACCCGATTTTCGGGAATCATGTTCAGCCTGCTGTTGCTCGGCGGACTGGCAGCTTGCAGCGATGATAACAATGGCAATGATACGCCAGAACCGGAGCCGTCAACCTACCCCACCACTCCTTTCTCCAAAATCGAACTCAAAGAAGTGATAGAGAGCGATGCGCAACCGGTTACTGCCACCCACACCTACCTTTACAACAGTGCAGGCAGGCTGACCAGCTACACCGGCAAACAGAGCTTTACAGCAGGAGACGAACTCTTCGAGATAGAGAATACCACTACTGTCGAATACAAGGACCATCAAGCCGTGATAACCGACGAAGCAGGTACAGTATCAACCTACACGCTGAATGACAAAGGTTATGCCACCACTTGTACCAGTCAGGATATGGCAGGAAATACCCGTACTTACACCTTCTCCTACCTCATCAACACCGAAGACAAATACTATCTGGAAAACATCACAGAAAAGCTGGACGACGGAAAAGAATACTCATTCATTACAATAGACTACAGCAACTTCCGGGCATTGCGCATACAGCAAAAGGTTGACACTTTTGAGCACAACAGTACGGCTACCACACCATCAGGCAATGAAATTGCAAATATCTCCGAAATACCAAGCCTATTCATTACGGACATGTATCCGCTTTCCATGCATGCGGTTGCCATATACGGGAAGATATTGGGAGAACCTGCAAACTATCTGATTACCCAACTCATCCCGGACAGCAACGGAGAAAGTGAAGAGACCACCACCTATACTTATACGTTAGATAACCGGGGTATCGTCACTTCCTGCCATGCAGTCGTCAGGCATATAAGGAACGGCTACGAGCAGGACTACACACGCACCGTGAACTATACCATCGAATAATAAACTACTTACTTCTTAAAGAACTTGTCGAAGAAAAGGACGTGATAGTCTATGGAGTTGTTCCAATACGTTCCGGTATGTCCACCGGGACGGGTGATGAAGTCATGGTCTATCTTCCTTGCCAGCAGCCGGTTGTGCAAGTCCTTGTTCACTTCAAGAAAGAAATCGGCCTCACCGCAGTCGATGATTAGCGCCAAGTCTCCATTTACAATCTTATCCAGCTGGTTGACCACCGTATGCGCATCCCAAGATGCCTTGTTGGCAGCAAACTCTCCCAACTGCTTGTTCATTTCCCAATTCTGGGGGAACGGCCGTATATCCACTCCTCCACTCATACTGCCCGCCGCACCGAACACATCCTTATGACGGATAGCACTCCACAAAGCACCGTGGCCGCCCATACTCAATCCACTGATGGCACGCGCCTTTCTATCGGGAATGGTAGCATAGTTCCCGTCTGTATACTTCACCAATTCCGAGGTGACAAAAGTCTCATAACGGTAGGCAGGATTCTCCGGACTGTCCCAATACCAACTGTTCTTGCCGTCCGGACATACAAATATGATCCCTTTCTCATCTGCCATCTGCGGCAATTCCGGCTTCAGTTGCACCCAGCTCCGCGCATTGCCACCATAACCGTGCAACAGATAAACCACCGGACAAGCCTGCTTGCCGATAGCCTTATCAGGCAATACATACACAACTTTTACATCCTTATTCATGGCTGCACTTCTCACCAACACCGTGTCTACACGTGCCGCCTGCAACATTACGGCAGACAGACACCACAAAAGCCCCAAGGCAATAATTCTTTTTTTCATCTATTTATTGTTTATTTTTTCTAACGGATGGCAATATTAACAATAAATACTGAAAAATCATTATCTTTGCCTCACAAACTATTCAAAATCCACTATGGAGTTTATTATCATTCTACTTTTACTTATTCTGAACGGCATTTTTGCCATGTATGAAATCGCTTTAGTCTCCTCAAGTAAAGCACGCCTTGAAACTCTTGTCGGAAAAGGGAACAAAAGAGCCAAAGGAGTATTGAAACAACTGGAAGAACCCGAAAAATTCCTCTCCACCATCCAAATCGGTATTACTCTTATCGGTATCGTATCCGGTGCCTATGGTGGTGCCACCATCGCTGATGACGTAGAACCGCTGTTCGCCCTCATTCCGGGAGTAGCCGCCTATGCCAAGACTCTCGCCATGATTACCGTAGTAGCCATCATCACCTATCTGTCGCTCATCATAGGCGAACTGGTGCCCAAGTCCATCGCCTTGAACAACCCGGAACGATGGGCCACCATGCTCAGCCCCTTCATGATTGTGCTGACCAAGATTTCCTATCCGTTTGTATGCCTGTTGAGCGCTTCCACCAAACTGATGAACAAACTCATCGGACTGAACAGTGGCGAGGAACGCCAAATGACACAAGACGAACTGAAGATGATTCTGCACCAAAGCTCGGAACAAGGCGTCATCGACAAAGACGAAACGGAAATGCTGCGTGACGTGTTCCGCTTCTCGGACAAAAGAGCGAATGACCTGATGACCTATCGCCGCGACATCGTTGTGCTCCATCCCACAGACACACCGGAAGAGGTGCTGCGTATCATCCACGAAGAACACTTCAGCAAATATCTCCTGGTGGAGCGGGGAAAGGACGAGATTATCGGTGTGGTTTCCGTAAAGGACATCATCTTGATGATGGGCGGCGAACAACCCTTCAACTTACGTAGTATTGCACGCCCTGCTTTGTTTATTCCGGAAAGTTTGTATGCAAAGAAAGTTTTAGAGCTGTTTAAGAAGAACAAAAACAAGTTCGGAGTTGTTGTAGACGA
>ULXI01018459.1_pt1 | contig 26496 bp, 39 predicted proteins | sample 1961181 | NCBI WGS metagenome assembly ULXI01 (sample SAMEA4835835, study PRJEB28245) | human gut metagenome | biome: gut microbiome; material: fecal sample | place: Denmark | collected 2008 | reverse complement strand
AGTGTTCGGCTACGAACCAAGTATGCAATTGGTTGCAAAACCGTTGAAATATGGGGAGTTCGGGAGTTGGTTTTGTTGTATGCCCCCAAACTTTCCCCCAGATGCTTAGTTTAAAATTATTTTTGCTATATATTGAAAATTTAATAAAATTGTTTTATAATAATTAACATATGCGGCTATAGTTTAACTGGATAGAATGCAAGCCTACGAAGTTTGAGATTTGGGGGTTCGAGTCCCTCTAGCCGCACCAAATTAAGCATCTGTATATGTTTTTAAGCACTTATCTTCATAGGTGCTTTTATTTTTTTCTTTGTAAATCTTGTTCCTTTGATTTTAGTATCATTGTCTTTTTTAAATGACTCATGACTTGCTTTTTTAAATTCTTCTTTTTTCCTTTTATCAGAAATGAAGATATAATAAAATTCTGTTGTTTCAAAATCAGCATGTCCCATAATTTCCCTTAATACTTCTTTATCCATTCCATTTTCACTCATTAAAGTAGCAAAAGAATGTCTAAAACCATATACTGTCATATGTTCTAACCCATACTTTTTAATTATAGATTTTAACTTTTTATCAAGCCTTTCAGGTAAATATGGAGTTCCTATTGTATTCAAAAAAACATGTTCCTTTGAAGGATCAAATTTTCGTCGTTGTTTTTCTCTTAATTCTTTTCTTTCGCTATATATTTCTTGTAGCATTTTCTTTAATCTAGGACTTAAAGGAATTTCCCTATAACTTTCATCTGTTTTTAAATCATCATCTACATATTTATGACCAATTATGTTGAAGTCATAATCATAAATAGTAGTATCTTTATGTGCATTTCCTACATATAGCATATCTTTATCAAATAATATATTTGACATCAATAGTCCACATCCTTCTTCAGGTCTCATACCAGACTGTAATAATGTAGCAAATAATTTACAAAAGCTTCTACCATCTTTTTCTAAAATGTCAAGCCATATTGGTTGTCTATCTGCTGGCAAATATACTAATTTTGTTTTTTTGGACCTTTTCTTTTTAGAAAATTTTAATTCAAATTCAGGTATTTCCTTAATAAGTTTTTTCTTTTTTGCATATCGAAGAATTTGCCTAATCATTAAAAAAACATCTTTTGCAGCACGAGGATAAACACTTCGTAAGTTAGTAACATATTCCTCTACAATTTCTTTTGTCATTTCTGGGACTGTGTATTGAGAAAAATTACCTTTTATATGTTTTTTCAATGTATATGCGTATGTTTCAACTGTTTTAGGACTAATTTTCTTTCCTGTTGTAGGATTAATATATTCTTTTTTATAATTAAGCCACATAACAGCAAAATCAGCAAAATTTATACAAGAACTTATACCACGATGAAGTACAACATCCTCTTTTGCATCTCTATATTCAGGAAAATCCTTCAAGTTTTCCTCACATTCTTCCGAGAATACGCTTTCTTCAACTAATTCATGATTTTGTTTTATCAAATATGTATCAATAATTAGTTCCGCTAATCTTTGTCTAGCTAATTGCTCTGTTTGTGCTGACCTTGATAATCTTGGGTTACAATCTGCTCCTTTCAATTTATTTTTTAATTCTAATCTTACTCTTGCTTCAAAACTATTGCCTCTTTTTCTTATTGTAACTGTTCCTTTTTCAGCCTTTTTGGCTTTTGTATCACTACTAATAGCTCTTTTATTATTTATTTTTTCCATTCCGTTTTTATGCTCCTTTCAAAAGGCTTAAAATAAACAACAAAAAAGATATATTATAAAACTTAATCAATTATATAATATATCTTTTTGGAAAAGCAATGGTGAAATTTTAATATTTTCCATAAGTACCATAATTATTGTCAAACCATTCTTGTAATTTTGCTCCATTTATAATTATTTTTCTTTTAAATCGTATTGCAGGAAAGCCAGGAACTGTTACAAGTTTTAGCATTAAATTTCTACCTATTCCTAGCTGTTTTCTTGCTTCATCAACACTTATACCGAATTTTGGAATATCAAATTTTTCATTATTCATTTGTACCACATCCATTTTTCATATTTTGTAATTTCTTTTCTGCATAAACTTTACTCTCCGCAATTCCTAACACAATATTTCTGGGATACATTTTAAATGCCTGTTTCATTTCTATACCAAAATTAGCAACACTTAAATCTCCATTATAATCAGAATGCATCATACTTTCAAATGCTATTTGTCCGTATGCAATAGCTTCTTTTTTATTCATAGCTTACACCTCCAACAAAAGTTTCAAAAAGAGAAATAATATTGTCCCATTGAATTTCCGAATCTTCTGTTATAGTAATCTCGCATTTTTCAATATAAGAATAATCTTTTTTTGACCTTATAATAAATTCTAATTTTTGTGAGTCATTTGCTGAATAATTTATTTCTGCATAAACTTTACTTTGTTTTGTATTCAATTTATCAGCCAATTTAAAAACTTTTAATAATTTCTGTTCCATAATTATTACCTTTCTTTTATATATTTAGGTACATCTGCAGAACGGCCAAGTTTCTCATCAAATTCGTACCTATGTTTAGAAGGGTTATATTTGTAAGCACTACTATTCCATTTTCGATAACTTTCATTGCTTAAATGTTTCGATTTTGATAATTCAAGTGATGCTTGTCTATGTTGTTCTTCCACAAAAGCAAAATTGTCATCAATTCTTTTTTGTTCTCTTTTGTGTTTTATAAATCTATTTTGATCTTGTTTTCTTTTTTCCTTTGACTTATTACTTCTGTATTCTTTCTCCTTAGAGTATCTTTTATCTTGCTTAATAATTTTTGTAATATAACTAGAAGATGTATGTACTATTTCAGCAATTTCTTTTACTTTTAAATGTTCGATAAAGAAATATTTTATAATTAGTTCTTTTGAATCTTCCATTTCATCACCTATGGTTAATTTTTTGTCGACATTATTTTGATACGACAATGATATTAGAGAAATTACTTAATCTCTAATTCTTTCATCTTTTTTCTAAATGCTTCTTGTTTTTGTTTCTTATTTTTTAATTCTTTATGAAGTCTAATTTTTAATTTTATTTTTGGTAGTAAAACGTCCATAAAAAATATTACAAATGTTAGACATATCCCTAATAATACAAATCTTAAAAACATCTTTTTTGCTCCTTTCCGTTTAAATAAGGCAAAAGACAGATAAGAGCGTGTCCTACCTGTCTTTTTATATAGTGCTTTCTTAAAATTTGCCCTTCACTATATAAACATCCTTTAACTTCAAAAAATTCTCCCCTAAATTTTAAAATTTGTAATTTTTTATTCCTTCAATTAGTTTTAGTATTAAATATTGGTATCTATCTTCATCTCCAAAACTATATTTTTTAAGTAAAGGCTTTTTTCTATCAATTATTTCTAGCATAGCCATTTCATCACCTTTTTGTGCTAATATTCCTAATTCGTAAATACTTTTATTACTCATTTTATAAGTCCTCCTTAAAATATTTTTTTAATTTTTCAATAGCTCTAATTTTTATTTTGCTAACAGTTTTTGAATATATTTCAAGAATTTGTGCTGCTTCATTTTGTGATAATTCTTCTTGAAATAGCAAAAAAATAACTGCCTGCTCAATAGCAGACAGCGAATTTAAAGCGTCTTTTATAGACAAAGATACATCGACTCTTTCATAGTCATTTTTAGCTCCATTGTTAAGCTCAAAAAAACTCTCAACAAAGGCACAATAACTTTCATCATCAAAAATTGTTTGTTCTTTCGAACTCATATCAATTTGTTTTTTGAAATACTTTTTAGATGATAATATTATAGTTTTTGTTAAGAAACTATCAAACTTTGCTTCATTAGAATTTTTACTTTCCATAAATGTTCCTCCCAAATTTTCATTTGGGCTTAACAGCACTTGTGTTAAGTGAACACACGAAAAATAAAAACCTCCTTTCCTAAAAAATATAAAATTTTTGCATACAAAAAGAGCCTAATATACTATGTCTAAAAAATTACTTCCTTTGTGAATCATTAAATTTTAATTCTTTTGCAAAGTATTCTCCTAAACAAGCTCTATTAAGCCCTGCGGCAATTATACTGCGAATAAATCTAAAAATTTGTCGAAATCTGTCGCCTAAAATTTGGAAAAATACACTTTTGAACAATGTATAAATTATGAAATGCTTTAAAATTCAACATTATTCGACAAAATTCTACCTTGCCAAAGTATATATTTTCAGTCTGTTGCAGTATATAAAGTTTCTGTCAAAGAATATAAAATATAGCTGGTACAGTAATCTCTTGAAGGGAGGTCAGTTATGGCATTAGATAAAATACTAATCGGAGCAAGAATCAGAGAATTAAGAGAACAAATAATTGGAGAATCACGAGAAGAATTTGCCCAAAGATGCGATTTAGGAACATATAGATATGTTGGCCAGTTAGAACGCGGAGAATTTTACCCATCTATTGAAGTTCTTTATAAAATCGCAGATGCCACAGGAGCTAGTTTAAATTATTTATTACTTGGAACGGAAAATTCAAAAAAATCAAGAATGAAAAACAATTTATTAACTGTTATTGAAAACTCTGACACAAATGAGCTTAAAGCATATAATAAGTGTATTATGACATTAAAGGAAGCTTTGCATAATAATTTAGGCAAATAGCAATTTGATTATTGCTATTTTTTGTGTTATATTTATCTAGTAAAATATATTTTTAATAGGAGTAACAAATGAACTTTAAAACTGATTTATCTAATGCCAACCAAGAATTACTAAGTCAACTAGGAGTAGAGATTGAAGATAGAAATTATAGTACAGAAGAAATAAAAAAGTGTGAAAATAATATAGCAACTCATATTATGAGCAAAAGTTTGAAAAATATGGACCTTGCAAAAGAAAGTGTTAAGTATAGTAATTTGATAAATATTCTTGCTAGATATGATAATTAAAATATATATTTATAATTTAGAACGGAAGTGAGAATATTGAACGATAAAGAATTAAAAGCATTTATAATTGAATTTATAAATAAGAAAGAAAAAGAAAGCGAAAATAAAGATTATATTGAATATTCTTATTATGAATTAAAAGTAAAAGCAGGACTTACAGAAGAACAAATTGATGAAGTTTTGCGTGTTAGTAGAGATTATTTTGAAAATAAGAATTATAGTGTTTATTTTACTAATGCCGAATTTGAATATAATGGTCAAAAAAGAAAAGTTGAAACAAACGATTATATGGTGGCAATAAAACAATAAATAGCAGTTTTACTGCTATTTTTGCATTTCACGACAATTATTTTCCCATTGAACCATAAAATCTAAAACAGGCTTTAAACTTAGGAATGTATCTGTAAGAGACTATTTAATTAATGGAAAAAAATAGAAAAATGAGACAATTTAATACATATTTTTACTCTAATATATATGGAGGTAAAATATGTACAATTTGTTAATGATAGAAGAAAATCCAAGTCAGATTAGAATAATGGTAAATTATATTGCAAAAAAATTTGAAAATATTAGAATATGTAATATTGAATATAATATTGAAAATTGCTTTAGTGTACTAAAAACTACTGAAATTGACATTATAATTATAGATTTGGAAAATAATCAAAATACAGAAATTGACTTAATTAAATATATAGAGAGAAATAAACTTTATAGGTACAAAAAATCAATTATAGTAAAAGTGAATCAATTTGGACATAAAGAAATAAGTAAAGCTAACCAATATGTTTTATCATATATAAATAAAATAAGTGAAATAGAACATGTTTTACATGTATTTATTGCAAAAAAAAGAGATATGAAATATCTAGATGAAATAAAAGATAAAATATATAAAGAGTTGATTGAATTAAATTACAATTATTCATACAAAGGGACTAAATATCTAGAAGAGACCATACTAGAAATTTATAAAATGAATATTAAATTTGAAGGAAATTTAGAAAAAGAAATTTATCCAATTATAGCCAAGAGACATCAAAAGAAAATGGACACAATATATGGAAACATAAAATTTGCTACTAATCATATGATAATGGATTGCAAAGAAGAAAAACTAAACCAATATCTAGGACATGGCTATTTTGAAAAACCTAAAGTAAAAGAAATTATATTTAAAGTTTTAAGTAAAATATTATAAAAAAATTAAAAAAATGAGACAAAATAATTGAATAAAAAAATCTAATAAATAGAAACGGATATATTCGCATAAAAAAGCGAAAGGAGTGTGAAAGGAGAATTTAGATAATATGGAAGAATTAGTTGAGAAATCTAAAAAAGGTAATGAAGAGGCTTTTACTAAATTAATGATTAGTTTAGAAAACGACTTATATAAAGTAGCAAGAATGAGGCTAAGTTGTAATGATGACATAAATGAAGCAGTACAAGAAACAATAGTAGAAGCGTTTAAATCTATAAAAAAAGTAAAAAAACCAGAATACTTTAAAACATGGTTAATAAGAGTTTTAATTAATAAATGCAATAAAATTTATAAAAAATATGGAAAAGATGAAGTATTAGAAGATAATTTACAAATTGATAGTAATCAAACCAGTTATGATGAAGAACAAAAGATTAGTGAATTAGATTTTTTTATACTAATCGAAAATCTAAATTATAAAGAAAGAATGTCATTGACTTTGTATTATTTAGAAAATTTTACTACAAAAGAAATAAGCAAAATCTTGAAAGAACCAGAAAGTACAATAAGAAACAGGATTTCTAGATCCATACAAAAATTAAAAAAAATTTATAAAGGAGGCGATAGCATTGAACAATATAGAAGATAAAATAAAAAAAGCATTATCGGAAGATATAGAACTTCCAAATGATTATAAATATATAATTAGAAATACTTTAAAAGAAAGGAAAAATGAGAAAATGAAAAGAAATAGAGTAATAAAGATATTGGCAACAAGCTGTGCTTGTTTAGCAATTACAACATCATTAGTATATGCTAAAGATATATCTAATTTTGTGCAAAATTTCTTTAATCATAATAATGGGATGGATAAAGCAATATCAAATGGATATATAGATGAACCGGATATGGAATATGTAGGTTCTAAAGAAGTTCCAACAAATAATATAGATATTGATGCAAGGAATACGGAAATAAAGATAAAAAATATGTTAATGGATGACTACAATTTAAGTTTTACATTTTCTTTAAAAGTTGATGATAATATAGATATAAGTAAAATACAAAATGTAAGTTTTCCAAATATGTTAATAACAGATGAAAATAACAAAATAATATATTGTGAAAATAAAGATATATTTGATAAATTTTGTAAAGATAATAATTTAAATTATGAATATTTAAGTTTTAACGAAAATTATATAAACAATGAAACAAATTATTATATAAAATCAATATCACAAGAAGAACATAAAATAGAAGTTGTATATAATTTTAATACAAGTATATATCCATATCCAAAAAGTAAAAGAATAGTTATAGATATAACTCAAATTGGTATGTCAGAAACAGAAAAATCTGATAAAAATGAAATAAACCTACAAGGTGATTGGAATATAAATTTTGACGTTGCAGAAAAATTCTATAATAGGCAATCGCTTGTATATACAGTTGCAAGATGTAGTGATGAAACTATTGATATAACAGAAGCTAGTTTATCAGAAACTGGAATGACTTTTGAATTTACTTCAAATGATAAGCCTATTTATGATGAAAATGATTCATTAGAAGTAAAAAGACAAAAAATAGAAGAATTTGAAGAAACAAATATTGTGCATTATGTAGTAGATGAGTATATTGAAAATGAAAATGGAGAAATTTTTAACCCAACAGAAAGTAATTTTGAAAGTTCAGGAACAATATATGGTGTTGCTGGAGATTTCAAACATTGGCAGACATTTGACTTAACTAAAAATGATGCAACAAATAAATTAATAATTCATTTTAAACTTCATTTACAAGGATATTCAAGGGATGTAATAGTAGAATTAGAAAGAAAATAATAAAAACATAATTTTTATAATTTTTTCTAAATTCTAAAATAAAAAAGAAGATGATATTATGAGAAAAAATAATAAATGTAAAATTATTTTGATAAATATGTTTCTAATTTTATTATTCTCAATAGTAATCTTTATTACAAAGGAGTACATTTACGAAAAAGGAGAAAATTTATTATACACCGAAGAACAGAAAAATAATAATGGCGAGATAACTGAAGGGAATAGTAATACTTGTACAAATATCTCTGATACAATGAAAGTTATTGCTATTCCCCAAAAAGAAATCGCAAGTAATATTACGGATTGGAATCTTATACTAGTAAATAAAAATAATAAAATACCAGAGAACTATGAAGTGAATTTATCAGATATTGAGAATAATAAAGTAGATAGTAGGATTGCAGAAGCATTAAAAAATATGTTAGCAGATGCAAGAAAAGAAGGATTAAATCCAATAATTTGCTCAGGTTATAGGACAAAATCTAAACAAAACCAATTATATAATAATAAGATAAAACAGTATGTAAATAGAGGATACAATAATGAAAAAGCAAGAGAATTAGCATCTTATTGGGTAGCTATTCCAGATACAAGTGAGCATCAGACAGGACTTGCTGTTGATATAGTCTCAAAATCTTATCAAGTATTAGATGATAAACAGGAAAAAACAGAAGTCCAAAAATGGTTGATTGAAAATTCCTATAAATATGGTTTTATTTTAAGATATCCAACTGATAAAAAAGAAATTACAATGATAAATTATGAACCTTGGCATTATAGATATGTAGGTATAGAAAATGCCAATTATATGAAAAAATATAATGTTTGTTTGGAAGAATATATTGATTATTTGAAACAGTTTGAACAAAATTTAGTTTAAAAAAAGAGAAAAAGTAACATTTTTTTCTTTTTTTTCCTTTTTTGAAACTATTTAGGCAAATTAATGTATAATATATAAAAACATAAAGTTTTTTACATTCTAATATCTAAGTCATGCTTAATTGTGACTTTAGATAGAAAAAATTGGGAAAACATTTTTATCAACAGGAGGATTTTGCAATGAGAACAAAAAAAATTTCACGGTTTATTGGAATGTTAATGGCAGTTGCTATGTTAGTTGGTAGTTTTAGTGCAACTAATGTTTTTGCAGCTGAGCCAGAAAAAACAGTTGTTACTGAAACAGTTGCTAACGATAGCGGTGATGCTGTTACAAGAGCTGGAACAGAGACTTTGCCTTTGGGCTGGTATTTGATTCAGCAACATTTTACCATCACTAACAACAACTTGTCACCTGTAAAAACAGTGTCAGGAAGATACATGAAATTGAAATTTTCATGGATGGTTTCAACAGCAGATAAAGGTCTTGGTGGTGAGACTATCACAATTAAGATTAAAGATGCTACTACTGGTAGATACATCAATAATCTTACTGTAACTGATACTGTATCAGACAAATGGATATTAATGCCATTTGAATGCACATATGATCTTGGGTATGCAGGTCGTAAGATTCAGATATTTACTGATGTAAGTTCTTCGGGTTCATCGAATGGAAATTACAGAAGTGCTGATTTTTATGATTATCAGACTTATGTGTACAACTAATTAACCTAAGCTGTTTTCCCAATTTTCCCCCTCTATTGTTTTTTGCAATAGAGGGGTTTTATAAAACAAGATAGCGTGATTTGAAAGGAAAATGGTTCTATTTTTAATTAAAACATCAATATTTTTTTCTCCAAATAATAAATATACAAATCAATGAAATAGCTCAAACTAATTCTTCTGCCATTATATTCGTTTTCTAAAATATTGTATAAATCGTTAATATTAAGTGAATCTAGTACATTATTTAGGAGTTTGTCAATATCAGAACAGACAAGTTTGTCGTCCAAAACATTGTTGAAAAATCAATAAATTACAAGTTAGAGTATCTTAAAAGAAAAAATTTAAGACAAGAATGTAATTGCCTTATGATAATAATATTATAACTAGAAAGTAACAGGTTTTTAAGCCTGTTATTTTTGTCATATTATAATTTATTTGCTAATGTCATCATATCTTCTTTTTCTGTATCCAAATACTCCTTTGTTGTGTTTATATTACTATGGCCCATTTGACTTGCAACCTGTTCTATTGTATATCCAGCATTGTGCAAAGCATTCGTTCCATAAAAATGTCGTAATAAATGTGGATGCAATTCATTTAATTTACAAATATATTTATATTTATCCAATAATCTATTGCAGAAATTTCTATTTACTGGTTTCTTAGTATTTATGCTTTTTTGACTAACGAATAAATATGGATTTTTAGTATTTATTTGTTGTCTTTCTTCCAAATAATCTTTTATAGCAAAATACATTATATTATTTATAACAACTGTTCTAAACTTTTCGCCTTTTCCTACAATGTAAAGTTCTCTTTCATTTAGTCTTATATCCCCAATCTTTATATTTGTTATTTCACTTGCTCGTAACCCACCATAACATAAAATTGATATGAAACAAAAATCTCTTTTAGAAGCCTTTATGTCTTTGGCGGCATAATGTTTAATTTTATTTACATCTTGAACAGAAATTATGTTATTATTTAATTTTGTTTTTTGTATCTTTATAAAATCACGATCCTTTATTACCATTTCTGTCTGTAGTTTTTCTTGAATCAAAAATTCATTATATGTACGAAGTGATGTCAATTTTCTATTTATTGTTTTTGGAGATGTACTTTTGTTCAATAAATATTGCTTATACATTTTAACATCTGCATAAACTAATTCCTTCAATTCTTCAGCGTAAGATTCTTTATAATATTTCTCATACAACTTCACATCACTATAATAACTATTTATAGAATTTTCAGATAATCTTAACTCATTCTCCATAAATTCCTTAAATCCCTCTAGCATAAAATCACTCCTTTTTGATTATGTTACATTTTTGCATAATGATTTTTTATGATTATGTTACATTTTTTATATATATTTTTTAAAATATTGCCTTAAAATGTATCATAATCGCAATTATGTTACATTTTTTTAATAGTAATTTTTTGCTCTATATATAATAGAGCAATTTTTTTTACATATACCTTACAGCATTTAGTAAAAATCCCATACCATCTAAAAAGCCATTTTTGTAAAACAAAAAGCTTTCTCTTGAATGAGCAGTTTCTATTGCATCATTTCTTCTAGTCATCATTCCTTTTAAAATTTCTTTTTCATCTGGTGCTAGGTTATCAGCCATAAAGTCATACATTTCTTTTGATTTTGATGCTACTTTGTTTTGGTTTAATACCATTTCTTCATCTTCCATATTTAAAGAATCTGATTTTTCTTGCATCTCAAAAATCTTTTGTATGAAATAATCACATTTCTTTTTATCCATAATATCAACTCCCATCTTTTTGTTTTCAAATATTGTATAAAATAAAATCTAAAAAAGGAACGTTGAAAAGAATAAAATTTTAAAAAATATTTTTCTGAAAAAAAGACATAAAAAGATAAGGAAAATATTGATATATAAACAAAAATATTTTTTTGAAACTAATTATTGAAATAAATTATAAAACTTAATAAAATATAAATGTGTATTAAGATTATGTTATAGTTTTTACTATAACTACCTATAAAGAATTATCTTTATAGCATAATTACTAAAATAAGTTAGTAATAAACACATCTGTATTTATTAAAATACAGCATAATTTTGGGTTACAACATAACTTATATATAGATTATTTGTTATGCTTAATAAATAAGAAAGTAAAATCAAGCTGGCCCCCTTAGCTTAGTTTACTTTCTCTTTTTTTGCCCATAAATAAAAGGAAAGGAGGATTTTTAAAAAATCTTTTTACACAAATATTCAATTAAAATTGGAAGGAGATTTTTATTATGAGAAGTGGTTTCGATTTAGAATTATATGGAGAAACATTTAAAAATTGTTTTATAGAAAGTTCTTCATATAAAAATGGAAATTTACAATTAAGTCTTTATGGTTTAGATGCAAATGTAAATCAAATATCACATTTTGCAGACATTACTTTGAATCAAAATGTTGTTAACTTAACAGATGACACAATTATTGTTGACAACAAATTTAAACCTACATTAGTACCACAATTAGAGAAACTAGGAATTTTAGCAGAAAAAATCAAAATGTGCATCATTGATAATGTCTTTTACCCTATTTACAAAATAGATTTTTCAAAAATAAATAGCCAAAGGTATTATGAAACTGAATTACTTGCAGCATAAATAAAAATGAAAGGATGAAATAATATGGAACAAGTAACAAAAACAAATTTACCAATAGTCGGTAGAATCCAACATGGAATGCAACAAATTGTAAATCAAAGAAAAAGAGTAACAGAATTAGGATATTTTATCGCAAAAACTAAAAACGATAATATGAATTTTTTATTAAATAGATTTGATGAAAAATATCCCAAACAAACCTTTTTGAATGTTCAATTTTTCGATGAAGATCCGTTATCAATTCGCAAAATTAGATATAATCAAGGTGGAGCTGTTTGTTATTGTATGGCTGGAACTTCAAAGGGAAAACAAAAAGTGTCTAATAAATGGCAAGACATTGAATGTAGTTCTGATTGCCAATATTGCATTAAACAAAAAGGTGCTAGTAAACCAGCTTGTAATTATGAAGGTACTCTAAAATTTTTATTACCTGAAATAAGTAAGGACAGAATTTGGATTATGAAAATTACAGGTCAACAATCTATATCAAATTTAGAAGAATACATAAATTTTCAAAAATATTTAGGAAATTCTTTAAAAGGAACTTATACAATATTCTTAAATCAAATTGAACAAACTAATTCTGAAGGAAAAAAATTCAATAATTTTGTTATTGATATTGTAAAAGCAGAAGATTTTAATTCAAATTATCAAAAAAACGCTAATAATTCTATTGTATCCACAGAAAGTCAAAAAAATGTTGATAATCCTATTCAAAATCAAGCAGAAATAGTAAAAACAACTAAAAAAGAAACTAATAGCCAAACAAAAAACACTACAAAAAAATCCACAAAGGTCAATACTGATAATGTTGTACCAATTACAGAAAATGAAAAAGTTGATTCTCAAGCAGAACAATCGCAAACAACAAATGAACAAAATAAGCAAAAAACTGAAACATACAAGGAACATTGCTTTTTATATGACACAGAATATAAAACATTTAAAAAAGCTGGAAAAGATACAGAATATTTAATCGCTAAAGTAACTGATATAAACGATAAAACAACAGATGTAATAGTAAAACCAGAATTTAGAGCAGAAATGGAAAAATGCGATATTGGAACAGAATTGATTATTGAACTAGAAAAATTTAAAGATAATATTATATCAAAACATATTGAGTTCGTGAACATTATGCCAAAAAAAGTAGCAGCATAGATAAATCTCGCTACCACAAATTTTAATTTCACACTATACCTATACTATATAGGAACAATACTAAAAATGTCAATACTCAAAATAAAAAAATTTAAGGAAATTTCTATGCACAATAAATTTAAAATAGATGAGATGGTTATAGTTAATGGCATTGGAAAAGAAAACGGAACTATTTATAAAAATAGGATTGCAAAAGTTATTTGTCGTGATCCTTTTTATTTTGATTATAATATTAAGTTTAATGATGGTACTGAGGATTGGATTGATGGAAAATGCTTAGAAAAGTTGGAAGGAGAATTTTAAAAATGAAAATTACATATTTAAAAACCATTGGTTTTAGAAAATTTGAGAATGAATTTGAAACAGATTTATTCGATGTTACATCAATTACTGGTGGAAATGCAAAAGGAAAAACTAACATTTTATATGCAGTTATTTGGGGATTTTTAGGTTGTAATCTAACTGGAGATGACAAAGTATATATTGGAAATAAAAATACAGATAATTGCTATGTAGAAATACATTTTATTGATAATTTAGGAGTTAATCACACACTTAAAAGATTAAAAAATAAGTATAATAACAAAAAGAATTTTTTATTATTAGATGAAAAGCAAATCAGCCAAGATGAATTAACATCTTATTACAGTGATAAAAAGCTATTTTTATCTATTGTAAATTCAAATTATTTTATTAGTCGTTCACCTGCAGACCAAAAAGCATTACTTGATAAATACTTGCCTGAAATTGATATTAAAGAAATTTATAATAAGCTAGATAAAGAAGAAAAAAGTATTTTAGAAGGATGCCCAAAAAATGTTACAAAATATATTCAAGAGTTAAATGATGATAAAAAAATGTACGAAGATAAAATAAAAAATCTACAAGGAAAAATTGCTTATGCAGAAAACTTTATTGGTGAAAAACTAGATACCCTAAAAACATTCGATAAGCAAGAAGAATTATCACTTGCACAGCAGGAATTATCATTCTTAAAGACTGACCAAAAAGCTGAAGCGAGAAATAAGCAATTAAAAATTGTTGAAAATCTTAACAGTCAAATAAACTTATATCAAAATCAAATAGAAACATTAACTACCAATATGATAAATGGAAAAAAGACATATCTTTCAATAAAAAATGAACCTATATCATATTGTCCAATGTGCAAACAACAATTATCTGATAAAGGTCGCTTGAATACCATACAAAATATGAAAACTGATTTAGAAAATGACTATTCAAATAAAATAAAACTTGAAACAGAATTACAAGAAATAAAGAAAAATCTAGCAGTTGAAAAATGTAAATTATATGCACTAGGAAATGACAATGCAGATAAACAAAAAACACGAATTACAGAAGTAGAAAATCAAATCAAAGTATTAGAAAAAGAAAAGTCTGAAATAGACCAATACAATACTTCAATAAATGTTAAGAGAGAAAATATACAAAAAGCAAAGGCAGATATACAAATATTTAACAAAAATATTGATGAATTATATAATAGTCTTGATTCTAATAAAAAAGCAAAAGATATTGCTCAGAAATTACTAATTAATTATATTGAAGCAAAAATGCAACATGCAACAAAACATTTAAAAAATGTCGGTATTAAATATTATACTATTTTAAAAGATAGTGGAGAAATTAAACAGGATTTTATTATTACATATAAAGGCAACGAATTTAAAAATTTGTCTAGGTCTGAAACTATTGCTACATCACTTGAAATTAGCAATATGTTAAATAAAATTTCTGGTGTTAATTTGCCACTATTTGTTGATGATAGCGAATCTTGTGCAGATTATAATTTTATTGAGGATTTTTCAAATGATACTCAAATTCTTATTGCAAAAGTAGAAAAAGGACAAAATTTAGAAATATCAAATTATCAAAATATAGAGACTATGCAAATTGCTGCATAGTCTTAATAAAATAATGGAGGAACACTTATGAAAATTAAAAGTTTATTAGTAATGCCAGGAAAAGAAGTACAAAAAGTAAAAATTCCTGCAAATATAAAATTTATAAAATCACTATTAGGAGAAGACCTACAAAAAATAAGAGTAAATGAAAATACAATTATTTATTTATCAAAGCAAACGGATTATACAGAATATAACAGGCTTTTTGATGGTTACATTTTAATTGGGACTTTTTTGATTGTATCTATAAAAAATAATAAAAGGGTTTCGATGAAAAAAAGAGATATTAGAAAATATACTAATATGTTCAAACTATCAAAGCATGAAAAGAAAGTAAATCTCTTTAAAGAAGAATTTTTAGAAGAATATTACTTTAATCAAAGAAAAATGAAAGAAAAAAATAGAGAGCATAATAAAGAGTTTATCTTTAGAGATGCCGCATAAATAAGGAAAGGATGATTTAAAAAATGAATAAATATGAAACAATATTTTTACTAAATATAAAATTATTAGAAAAGGATCAAAAAAAGATATTAGATAAAATAATAAAATGTATTTCGGATTTTGGAAAAATAAACGATATTAAAAACATTGGAAAGAGAACTTTAGCTTACGAAATAAGAAAGCAGAAACAAGCATATTACTATGAGATAGATTTTGAAGCAAAACCTCAATGTATTTCTGAACTAGAACGACTATATAGAATTACAGATGAAGTTTTAAAATTTATTACAGTAAAAATTGATGAATAAGGAAAGGAAATAAAAAATATGAACAAAGTAATTTTAATTGGTAGACTTACAAAAGATGTAGAACTTAGATACACTCAAACAAATAATACAGCTGTTGCTTCTTTTAGCCTCGCTGTAAATCGTAAATTTGTTAAACCTGGTGAAGAAAGACAAGCTGATTTTTTTAATATTATTGCATGGAATAAACTTGCAGAAAATATTTCAAAATATTTATTTAAAGGAAATCAAGTTGCGATTTCTGGTAGATTAGAAACAAGGTCTTGGGATGACCCAAACGGTCAAAAGCATTATGTAACAGAAGTTATTGCTGAAGAAATAGATTTTATAGGAAGTAAAAACAAACAAAATAATGAGGCAATACTAAACTCACCCACTCCCATAAATAAAAATGATGATGATACATCTGATTTTATATGTAATGGTGATGATTTGCCATTTTAGAAGGAGGGCTATTTATGTTTAAGCAGTTTTTTATAAATAAGTATTTTCAAAAATTAAGTAATACTAAATTTTTTAGAAATGATGAAAATGCTATTATTGGTAAAGCAAAAGATATTATTAAAAATCTTCAAGATCAAATCTATTATGTAGAAAATCCACACAATGATATTGATGAGGAAAATAGAGATTTTATAGTTGAAGAAGCAAATTCACTAATAGAAGAAATACAAAAAGAGTATCGTAACAAAAATAATGTAATAGGACTGTATAATCACCCAATGGCAGGTTTCTATGTACTACAAGATAAATATACATTATATAAAGATTTAAAGGATTATTACAATGAATTGGAGGGAAAAAATAAATGAATAGTAATGAAATGATATTTACAGAAAATGAATTGCAAATTTTAGCAAATGCTTTGGTTGTACTCTTAAAATTTAATGAAACGAATGGATCAGATTTAGGAGACTTTATCAGTGTTTCTGGATTATTAAGTAGAATGAACGCTGAACTTGACGATATTGAATTTCAAAGAATGCAAGAAATGGAGGCTAACAGGAATGAATACTAATATTATAAGTATTAAGTATGAGGACGACTTCTGTCCTCGTACTTTTAATGGTAGAGAATATTCATATTATACAAACAAAATATTAAATATTGGAGATTTAGTTGAGGCACCAACAAAATATGGTACAAAAATAGCAAAAGTAACTAGAATAAATGTACCAGAGAATGAAATTACAAATATTAAACCATATATGAAAACAATTACTCGTAAAATAAATAGAAATAGATATATCAATTTTTATGAGATTCAGGAAGATGCAGCATAATGAACGAAAAGCAAATTGCAAAAGTTTTAATACAAAAATTGCTTGATATGGGATTTATTGTGCACAGATATAATGCAGTAACAACAAATTCTATTTATTTGAAACTGGATTATGGAGTATGTTGTGGAATTAGAATTGCTGACCATAATGGAAAAAAGAAATATCATTATAGATTTAATGTTGTAAAAGGTTATTGTGGAGATAAGATTATTTATTTTAAAAATCTTATCTCTTATTTTTATACCTTTGAAGAATTGCCACAACTATTAAATATGGTCCAAAAAGAACGAGAATCAAAAATAAAAAAATATGGTTTAGAGAATTACAAATTATATATGGAAAAAGAAAAACAAGAAAATGAGCTATTTAATAGATTTAAAATGGTAGCTTAAATTTGGAAGGAGAAAATTATGGATGGTTTAGAAAGATTGGAAAAAGAAGCATTAGAAATGAATAATCATAATGTTATTTTAATTTTTAATTATATAAAAGAAAAAGAAAGTCTACGAGATAAATTTAATAATGAAGAAAAAACTATAAGAGGTATGTATGAATTTATATGTAATAAGGCAAGGACTGTTTCTCAAAATAATGTAGCAATGGTTCAAGACAATATTGTATATCTATGGGCTATGGCTTATTTCAATAAAACTAATGAAGAATTAGGAATAAATAAAAAAGTATCAACTCCCAAAAAGGAAACAAAGAAAACTGAAGTAAAAAAAGAAGAATCACAAGAAGAAAAGAAGGAAGAAAAAAAAGATAATCAAGTTTCTTTGTTTGAGGAGGTGAAAAAATAATGGGTTATATCACAGTAGCACATAGAAAAATTTTAAGACAATTAGACTCTATTTCATATTTTCCTAATGGTTGGGATAAATTTGTAAAAGAACAAGCAATTTTCCATAATTTAATTATTAAATCTAGTAAAAATCAATGTTATTGCACAAATTGTCATACCACATTTATTAGTACCAAAAAAGTAAATGAAGAAATGAAATGTCCTAACTGCAATAACAAATATTTAATAAAAAGAAGTAATTTAAAACATTATAAATTTAAGGATTATTTGTCAATTTTGGATAAAGCAAATGACACTTTAGTTGTACGATATTTTGAACTAAGAACAATTATAGATGCTAATCATAATGCAACATCATCAGTTGTTGAGTTTGGCAGAGAAATCCCGGATAAAACACGAAATAGAGCGGTATATGTAAACGATAGAGTTTCCAGATGTCAAGGATGTATTTTTATAAGCCATAGTAATTATTGTGATGAAAACAATTGGAGAGAATATACTCGTAATTATTCACTTATTGATTATTCTATTGCATTTCCTAATAATATAAAGAACATTGTAAAAGATACACCATTTAAATATAGCAATATATGGAATGTTGTAAAACATTCACCATTTTATATAGATTTAGCAAAACTAATACAAAATACATCTGAAATATCAAAAGTAGAAATGTTAGCAAAATTAAAATTATATAAGTTAGCATTAAATGCCTATTGGTGCAATCCTAAAGGCAGTTTTCAATCAATTTTTGGTGTTCCTAAAACTTTTTATCCGTTTATGAAACGAAATAACATTACATATAGACAATTAAAAATACTTAGGTTATTACAAGAACCCAATATAAAAAAGATTCATTATTTAGAAACTTTTGCTAGTTATTATAATGATGAAATAGATACTTTTGAAGAAATTTCAAAATATATAAAATTAGACCGTTTTATACAATATTCAAAAATGAAACACCATAAAATAGATATTCATATGTATAAAGACTATTTACGATTTGCTAAATTATTAGGACTAGACTTAAAAAATAATAGATATGCTTTCCCTAAAAATTTAAAAGAATCCCATGATGAATTAGAAAAACAATACGAAATTAACAATAAAAAAATTATAAATTTGGCAATAGTAAAACGAAGTAATGAATTGTTGAAAAATACATTCAATGATGGCAAATTTATTGTACTTCCTGCAACAAGCATAAAAGATTTACAAAATGAAAGTTCACAACAAAATAATTGTGTACGAACATATGCAGAAAAATATGCTGAAGGTTTTTGTGATATTTATTTTATGAGAAATGCTAAGAATCCTGACAAATCCCTTGTAACAGTTGAAGTACGACATAATAAGGTAGTGCAAAGTAGAATTAAAAATAATAAATGTCCAACAGACCAACAATTACAATTTTTAAAAAGTTGGGAACAAAATGTATTGAAAGGAGCTGCTTAATATGACCACAAAATCAAACAATAAAGAGACAAAAATAAAAGATATATTTAATAAAATTCAAACTGGAGTAACAAATATAATAGAATCTGGAGAATATGCAAAATTTTTAAAGTTTAGTAAGAATTTTCATTCATATAGTTTTAATAATATTGTTCTTATATATTCTCAAATGCCAAATGCAACAAAGGTTGCTGGATTTAAAACTTGGCAAAGCATGGGAAGAAAATTAAAATATGGATCAAAAGGAATACAAATAATATACCCTATTAAACGAAAATATGAAAAAAATACTACTATTGAAGGTCAAAATAGCTTATTAAATAATGATGAAAAAGAACAAAAGCAAACAATAGAATATCTAACTTATAGAGCAACTTATGTTTATGATATCTCACAAACAGTTGGTGAATCATTGCCAATGGAAGATGATAAATTAAATACAAACAATAACATAGAACTATTTAATTATTTAAAGTCCTTTTCCCCATTCCCTATTAAAGAGATTGAAATTTTTGGTAGTACACAAGGTTATTGGAGTCCAAAAGGAAAATATATTGCACTAAAAAAAGATTTATCTATTGATGATAAAGTTGCTACACTACTTCATGAACTTACTCATGCATTATATGATGATTTTGACTATAAAAAAGATAGAAATTTATCAGAAACATTTGTTGAATCAGTTGCTTACATTGTAGCTGATTATTTTAATTTAGATACATCAATGTGTAGTTTTAATTATATTACATCTTATATAAAAGATGATATAAAAATACTTATGGAATTAGGAGATAAAATACAAAAAACAGCTAATAAATTTATAAAAAGATTAGAAGATGATATCAATAATAGAAATATACGAATAGCTGTATAGAAAGGATTTGTAAAAATGCAAATAGAAGATTATATAGAAGTCGCAAGGCATATAAATATATTAAATGTAGCATATCATTTATGCTTAGAAATAACAGATGATAAACATACAGAAGTTAAAGCAATTTGTCCATTTTGTGGATATAATAAAAATTCAAAAATTGCCACATTAAGTTTAAATACTACAAACAACAAATATTGTTGTAGTCGTTGTGGTGCTGGACGGATATTCAGTAGGATTATATGCTCGTGTTAAAGGTATAGATAATAAGAAAGCATATAGAGAATTGCTAGATAGAGAATGTTTTTCTATTCAAAAAAGTAACATAACAATAAGTCCTATAAATGAAATTGCAGATATAGATAAAAGAGATGCAGTTTATAGAACTTTTTTAAATATGTTAAAACTTGAAAAAAGCTCAAGATTAGCACTAAATGGACTTGGATTTTTAAATTCTACTATTGAAGAACAGATGTATAGGACAATACCCAACAAAAGTATTCATAGAAGGTTAATTGCATATAGATTGTCAAAGATGTATGATTTATCTGGAATACCTGGATTTTATCAAGAAGCAGATTTTAGATGGACTTTTTCTGCAGGTAAAGGAATATTTATACCAATATTTGATGAAGAACATAAAATACAAGCATTATCAATACATTTGGATAAGCCTTTTAATAATACAAAAGATATGTGGTTTTCTAGTAAAGATAAAATTAACGGTACTGGGACTAAAAATCTATTAAGTAAAAATAATATTGATGAAAATACTGATACTGTTGTACTAACTGATAATTTCTTGTTAGGAAACTATATTAAGGCAAGTTTAAATGTACCAATGATTGCATTTTCTAATATTAGTAATTCCTATCAAATATTAAAAGTTATTGAATCTACTAATGTTGATAATATTATATTTGCTTTTAAAATTGGTCAGAATGATAATTTAGACTATATTATAAATAGAGTTTTTAAAGATTTAATACCACTTGGTTATAACCTCGAAACTAAAGCAATAACTGATTTTAAAGAAGTATTGGATAAAGATTTTTTAACATTATATTCATTAAGAAAAGTCGCATAATTTATGTGTAAAAAGAATTTTTTATGGCTTACTCTTACTTAGGAGTAGGCTATTTTTTTATTTACTATTATATTGATAAATAATTTGTTTTATGATATATAATATGAAGACAAATAGTAATTTGTAGGTGAATTTGATAATGAAAAAAATATTAGTTGTAGAAGATGATATGGATATACATAATTTAATAAAAAATGTCTTAGAAAAAGAAAGATATGAGGTTATAAGTGCATATTCTGGAACAGAAGCAATATTATTGAGTGAAAAAAATAGCATAGATTTGATATTGTTAGATTTAATGTTGCCAGGACTAAGTGGCGAAGAAGTTATAGAAAGAATAAAAAATATACCAATTATAGTAATAAGTGCAAAAATATCATCAGAAGATAAAGTAAATGTTTTAACTATTGGAGCAAATGATTATATTACTAAGCCATTTGATACAAACGAATTATTAGCAAGAATAAAAGTTCAATTAAGAATGAATAAGAGAGAAAAAAATGAAACTTTAGTATATAAAGATATGATGTTAGATAGTTCAACACATATATTATTCATTAAAAAAGAAAAAATTAGTTTAACAAAAATGGAATATACAATTTTAGAACAATTACTGTTAAAACCTAAAGAAATTATAACCAAAACGAAATTAATCCGACTATTAAATAATAATAGTATGATTTATACTAAACAATATGATGAAAATTCTCTAAAAGTTCATATAAGTAATATAAGGAAAAAAATAAGAAATATTACAAATGATGAATACATAGAATCTGTATGGGGAATAGGTTTTAAGTTATATGATTAAAATCTTAACTAATTCTTAACTGTTACTTAACTATTTTCTTAACTATTTTATGATAAACTTATTTCATAAGAGAGGAGGAAGAAAATGAAGTATATTTTAGAAACAAAGAACATTGAAAAAAGGTACGGTCATTTTAAAGCTTTAAGTAATCTGAATATGCACATTCCAAAAGGTGCAATATATGGATTGATTGGAAAAAACGGAGCAGGAAAGACAACTTTGATAAGACTAATTTGTGGGCTACAGAAAGTTACATCAGGAGAATATACTATTTATGGAATATCAAATAATAGTAGAAAAATTGTAGAAGCAAGAAAAAGATTAGGAGGAATTGTTGAAACACCATCTATTTGTTTAGATATGACGGCTGAAGATAATCTTAAAGAACAATACAAGATTATAGGTTTGCCTTCTTATGATAATTTGCAAGAAATATTAAAATTAGTCAGATTAAACAATACAGGTAAGAAAACTGCTAAACATTTTTCTTTAGGAATGAAACAAAGATTAGGATTAGCTATTGCATTAGTTGGAAATCCAGATTTATTAATTTTAGATGAACCTATAAACGGATTAGATCCAGAAGGAATTATAGAAATTAGAGAACTAATTTTAAGACTCAATAAAGAAAAAGGAATTACTTTTCTGATTTCTAGTCATTATTTAGATGAATTGTCTAAAATTGCAACTTTTTATGGAATTATAGACAAAGGAAAAATTATTAAAGAAATTGATAAAGATGAATTAGAACAAAATTTTAGAACAAGAACACAAATTAATGTATCTAATTTAAAAGAATGTGTTAAGTATTTAGAAGAAAAAAATTTAACTTATAAAGTTATTTCTGATAATATAATAGACATATATAAAAAAATAAATGTATCGGAACTTGTTATTGCACTCTCAAAAAGAAATTGTATTGTAAATGATTATCAAGAAAAAGGAGAATCATTAGAAAATTACTATTTGAACTTAATAGGAGGTGCAATTAATGATTAAATTATTGAAAGCAGGTTTTTTTAGATTAAAAAAAGATATTATATTTTGGCTATTTGTATTTTTAACTATTGGAATAGCAGGATTCACATTATTTAGACATACATCTAGCGAAGGAGTACATTTAGATAAAATAATAAATGAATTTATAACATATATAGGAATTTTCATCGCAATATCTGTAAGTATTTTTGTTGGAAAGGAACATTCACAAGGCATTATAAGAAATAAAATTATAGTTGGACATTGTAGGATTTCAATTTTTTTATCAAACCTTATAATTAGCATAGTAGTTTCTCTATTATGTGAAGCAATTTTTTTATTAGTAGTTTTCTTAATTGGAATACCTTTATTTGGACAAATGCAAATGACCTCAACTCAATTTGCGATGGTTTTATTAAATACTATTTTGATAATTATATCGTTTTGCTCAATATATAATTTTATATCGATGATATGTTCAGAGATAACAATATCAACTACTATATGTATAATTCTCTTTATAGCAATGTTTATTGCACAAGGGGCATTTAGTTTAACAGCTCATACAAACAAATATATTGAAAATGCTTTTTATGATGAAAATGGAAATAAACATATTATTAGCCAAGAACTTAATCCAAACTATCCAGGAGATGAAAAAGTTAAACAAGCAAGAATTATGTATCTTTCAATTTCTCAAGGACAAGCTATGGAAATTGGTAATAATAATTTAGATTATTTAAAACAAATGCCTATTTATTCTATTACTTTAATAGGTATAGTAAATATTTTGGGAATTTATATTTTCTCTAAAAAAGAATTAAAATAGGGGGAAAAAGTGAATATTAGTTTAGTATTTATAATAATATTAGTTTTTGTATGTATATTTTTAATTGTAAAATTATTTATAATAAAAAAGACAATTAGAGAAATAGAAAAATCTTTTACATATATCCTAGAATCAGATACAAACAATATAGTAACTATATCTTCATTAGATAAAGATATTAAAAACTTAACTATAAATTTAAATAAGAACTTAGTGGAGTTAAGGAAACAAAAATTACAATACAAAAACGGAAATCAAGAACTAAAAAAAATAATAACTAATATTTCACACGATTTAAGAACACCTTTAACAGCTCTTAAGGGATATATAGATTTAATAAAACAAGAAAAATTGTCTGATAATCAAAAGAAATATTTAAAAATAATACAAAAAAAGTCTGATGAAATAACTGAACTTACAGGACAATTATTTGAATTTTCAAAAATAGTAGATACATTAGAAAATAATATAAATATAAAGAAAGAAGAATGTTGCATAAACGAGATTTTAGAAGAAACTTTAGTAAACTTTTATAGTATTTTTAAAGAAAAAAGTATAATTCCAACAATTAAAATTACTGATAAAAAAATGTATAAAACAATAAATAAAGTTTCAATAGTAAGGATTTTTGAGAATATTTTATCAAATGTATCAAAATACAGTAATGGTAATTTTAAAGTAGAAATGAATGAAGATGGAATAATAACCTTTTCTAATAAAGCCACTTCATTAGATGCGACAACAGTTCAAAAGATATTTGATCGATATTTTTCTGTAGAAAATGCAAAAGAATCAACAGGAATAGGATTATCGATTGCTAAACAATTAGTAGAATTAAATAATGGTACTATCAAAGCGGCATATAATGATGGATATTTAATTATTGAAATTAATCTCTAATATGAACCATAAGATTATTTTGCATAATGTTAATGAGTTACATCCGTTAGACAAATTACAATTTGAAGGGAATAAAAGAATGGGAATATTATTTATAATATCAATTATAGTATTAGTAGAGTTAATTCAAATATTAAATTCAAGATTTAAAATAAGAAAATGGATATTGCCTATTTTGTCCTTATTAAATTCTATTAATATTATATTATGTATGTTAGTATTAAAAAAACACGATGCTACAAATAATGAAATAGAAACTATTACATTAATGTATAGTATTTTGCTTTTTGTTATATTTAATATACCTACACTAATATTTATTGTTACAAATTTTATTTTAAATAAAGGACAAAGCACTAATGAGAATTTTTATAAAAATGTAAAATTATGTGCATTAATAACATTGGTACTTGCAATTGTTTTATTTGTTTTCATACAAATATCTGCATCAAAACATATTACAAAAGTAAATATCGAAGAAAGAAAAAATGCAATAGAAAGTAATTTAACAATATTTTGAATTTACTATATAAATTACAATTTGGTGATTTTTTATAGAGAAAAATAAATTATTATAATTATGAAAAATACGAATAAAGACAGCTTTTTGCTGCCTTTTAATTATAACTTTCTATATATAAAGCTTTTGCGATATAAGGAGTTATCTCTTTGAATTTGTACCAACCTGAACTTTTGCTGTCATTTTTTCCACCGTTAGGGTTTGAAATATACACCATATCTTTATCATCAGTTGCCAGTAGAACCATATAATGTGATGCAGTAGTCCAACGATTATCGTGAGGTTGATTCCATACACAAATTAAGATAGGTCTATTGGTTTCTAAATGCTCTTGTAATTTTTCTTTAGACAAATGAACACTATCATAATAAAAATCTGTATTTTTAATATTAAATGTATTGGATAATTCTTTTGAAAGTTTATCATAATCTAATACAGGATAATATTTTTGTCTAAGATCTTCAGGAGTATATTTTTGATTATATCCACTTAAAATGGTTGCAAGTGCAGTAATACCACAACCATTTTCAGCCATAGTGCCACCCCAATATTGATTATTACTCCAAGAAGAATCATTATTTTGTTTATACTCAATATATGTTTTTTTATGATTTTCAATAGTTGTAAATGTAGTGAAACAACCATCTTTATTTTTTACTTTTTCTTGTCCTATTCCAGAATAATTTTTATTTAAATCTTGTTTGATTGTTTTATATTCTGAAGAGTTAGTTATTTTAGAAATAAATCTATTCAAATTATAAGATATGTTGTTAAATGAAGTGTTCCTAAAAAATAGATATATTCCTAAAATTATTATCAAAAGTATTATTATTCTTTTTTTCTTCATTTAATTTCCTCCTCTTTCTTGTAACCTGTTTATATTATAGAACT
>ULXI01058298.1_pt1 | contig 27918 bp, 18 predicted proteins | sample 1961181 | NCBI WGS metagenome assembly ULXI01 (sample SAMEA4835835, study PRJEB28245) | human gut metagenome | biome: gut microbiome; material: fecal sample | place: Denmark | collected 2008 | reverse complement strand
GGCCGCGCTTGCCGTCGATGGGGGAATAGACGAAGCTGCCGTCGTCGCTAAGCTCGATGCTGCCCTTTTTGGGCTGGGTGGTGATCTCGAAGCTCACCGCGTCGCCCTCGGGATCGACGGCGGCGAGCCGACCGCCGAAGGACACGCCGCGGTAGGTCTCGAACTCGAAGTTTTCCGCGACCGGCGCGGAGCTGTCGGCCAGAGCCGGAAGCATAAGCGCGCACAGCGAAAGGCACGCCAGCACGGCTGCAATATATTTGCGCATAAGAAATACCTCCGTAAAATTTTCTACGGAGGTATTTTGTGAATTTTTTATATTATTATACATTTTTAGAGGCGCTTTGACGCATCTGCGGATACGCATATTGCGGTATCCCGGTATCAAAACAATGGAGGAAACCGTGGTTGCCTCGCCACCCATTAGTGCGATGCTGAGTATTTTGCACCGCTCCCCATTGCCTTCCCCTCAAGCTCCGCAAGGGGAAGACAAAAGGCAAAACCTCTGCTGCATACCGTTGTATTAACGGCGGCAGTAGATGCAACAAGCGGAACGGATAAATCCGTTCCCTACGGGTAGAGCCACAAAACTCAGCAGCGCACTAATTATGGCGCGGCACACACGGTTTCCACCATTGTCTCGATACCGGGCTACTGCAATAACCGTATCCGTAGGTGCGGCAAAACGCCACTAAAAAAACCGGTCGGGAAAACCCGACCGGCTGTGCTGTGTTTAATTATGCTTCGGGAGTAACCTCGGGAGGATTATTAACGATGGTGAAGCTGAACGTCTTGGGGAATGCGAAGAAGTCGCCGCCGCGGACGGTTGCCGTTACGATGTAGCGACCGGGTGCAGTAGGCATTACACTCTTGGCGTATATTTTGTTTACGCCGGTGAACCAGTAGTGGATAGAACCTGCGGAAGCGCTGTTAAGGGACTTGCCGTCCTTGGTGAGTATGCAAAGATTGTTGCCTGCCTTAAGTTCCTCAGCCTGAGAAACGGTGATGGTGTTAGCCTTATCGCCGCTGTTAAGTACGGGATTCTTCTCGAGCTTTATGTTCTTCCAGTTCTTGAGAACAATAAGGGAGCCGGCTGCATAAGCAGGATTGTAGTTATCGTTTACGGCAATCACAAATGCAAAATAAGCACCTGCGTGATCGGGAGTACCGATTGCAATTTTAAAGTTATCTGCTATCTTAGTGATGGTGTTAAGCGTATCGACAAGGTCCTTGAGGTTATCAACGGTGATGCCGTACTTCTTGAGCATTGCGTTGACGAAGAACTTCGTAAGGGGATCTTTGCTTGCATAGTCGACGATCTCGGTCATTGCCGCTTTAAGCTCGCCGATAGTAACACCTTCCTGGAGCTTGCCCCTGATAGTATCCTTTTCGGCGTAGCCCAGATATTTTACCTGTGCATCGCTGATAGCATCGATGAGTTTGGTCTTGCTTGCGGGGAAATCGATATATGCAACGGACTGCAAATTCGAGTTCTCGCCGACGAAGAATTTGTAAATGTCGATTGCAGGATCGTTAGGATCGAGAGTTGCGTACGGGTTTTCCTTAGTCTCAAGAGGCTCGCCCGCGTAAATCTTGGCTATGAGGGGAATGCTGACCTTGACGTCAGCCTTCTTTACAGTGAGGTTGCCCTCAACGTAATCACTCGCCTTATAATCACTGCCGCCAACATACTTGACACGAATGACCTGCTCGCCTGCGCCCATCTGATCAAAGGTGGTGAGCTTGGTTGCACCCTTACGTCCGCCAATGGGAACAAAGACCTTATATTTTTCAAGATCATCCGCCTTGTCTTCAAGAGCCTGAGGAAGTGCCTTGTACTTGACGGTGAAGTCGGAAGCTGCTGCATCGGCAGGAAGATCGGATTTCTCCCAGTCGATAGCGTTCTTGACGATCTCTTCGATCATCGTTTCAGCCTTCATGTTATAAGTAATGGATGCATCGGTCTTGAGAACTATTTTGCTGCTGTACTTGTCAACCTTTACGATTTTGCGGTAATTATCGTGATCATCACCGATGCAGACTTTGAATGTTTTGTCAGCTTTCTGGTCTTTGAGATTGGGGTGTACGTATGTAAACTCAATATCTCCTTTTTTGTGGAAAAAGCCGTCCTTTTCATATAACTTGTAAGTGTCAAATCCATTAACTGAACCAAAAGTCGAATCATATAGTGCAGTCTTGGTCGGGTCGCCTTTTAGATATCCTTCGCACTCATACTGCCAATCGATTGCAGCGATTTGCTCTTTGGTAAGTTCGCTGTAGTTTGCCAGAAGTGCCTTTGCAAGAGCGTCCTTAACGTCTGTATCCGACTTGATAAGAACCTCGACAGCGCCTGTGTTCTCTTTAAGAACCGGTGCGACGGGTTCCGCGCTCTCGGTCGGCTCGGTCGTTCCGGTTTCGTCCTCCGCAAAGACGCCGGGTGCGACGCCGGTGACCTGCGAAAGCATCAGAACAGCCAACAGAGAAGCAAGAAAACGCTTCAGATTGTTTTTATTCATGCTATGCCTCCAAATATAATATAAATTTCCATAGTAGGGCGTTAAGAAAACGCTAAGATTGCCCGCCTATAACAATAGTATAATAACAAAATATTAACAAACTTGCAATCAAATATTTAGCATTTTACATGCATTTGTCATGACAAAAAGTACTATTCCGAAAAAGCGTTGAAAATTCAACAAAAATTGAGAATTGCTCAAAAATGCGCGAAAAAAGCACTTGAAATGTGCGAAAAAAATGTATATAATATAACAAATTTCTTGACAGATGCAGACTGCGTGTATAGTATTAGACGCAGGGTTTGGAAAATCAAAAACTGATTGACAAGCCGGTCAGTTTATGCTAACATAATCCCTCGTTAAAAGGGAGTAATTATAAAGCATGGCCAACATACCCCCGGCAAAGCGCCGGTGGTCATGCACCTGCTTGCAGGCGATGAGACTTTTAGCACGGCAAAAGTGTGCCCGTGTAAAAAGTCTTTTTTTTATGTGCTAAGAAGATAATAAGGGAGTTATCAAAATGGGAATTGACTTTACGGGAAGCACGCTCGCACTTGTTATCGTGCTGTTCGCCGTCGGCCTTATATGCATTATCAAGGGCGGCGACCTTTTCGTCGATGCGGCAACGTGGATCGCCGAGGCCTCCGGCATACCCAAGTTCATCATAGGCGCAACGGTGGTGAGCTTCGCAACGACCATGCCCGAAATGCTCGTTTCCGTGTTCTCTGCATTCGAGGGCAACGCCGATATCGCAGTCGGCAACGCCGTCGGCTCGGTCACGGCAAACACGGGACTTATAATGTGCCTGTCGCTTGTGTGCATGAGCTGCTATATGACGCGAAAGCAGTTCGGCGTCAAGGCCGGTCTGCTGCTTGCGGCGGTCGTGCTGCTGTTCACGTTTACGCGTGACAGTGCGCTGTCGGTTTCCGAGAGCATTATCATCATGCTCGTTTTCGTCGGCTTTATGGTCGAGAGCATCCTTGCCGCAAAGCGCGAGCAGGGAAGCGAGGCGACCGACGAGCGCCCGAGCACCGACGGCAAGAGCGTTGCGATAAACATCGGCAAGTTCGTCCTCGGCGCTGCCGCCATCGTCCTCGGCGCGCAGCTGCTTATCGATAACGGCTCGGCACTGGCTGTCATGATCGGCGTTCCCGACTCCGTGATCGCCGCGACGATGATAGCTATAGGCACGTCGCTGCCCGAGCTTGTCACTACCATCACGGCGATCCGAAAAAAGCAGTCCTCGCTGTCGGTCGGCAATATCATCGGCGCGAATATCATGGATCTGACGCTTATCATGCCGCTGTGTGCGCTTTTGCAGGGCAAGCCCCTGGCCGTTGAAAATCAGGGCATGCTGCTGGATGTTCCGGCCTGCCTCGTCGTCAGTGCCGCAGCCATGCTCCCGGCGCTCGTGTGCGGCAAGTTCAAGCGCTGGATCGGCGTGCTCATCGGCGTGCTGTATATAGCGTATCTTGTCGTAATGTTTACCTATTTCGGCGCGTGAGGTATAAAATCGACTCGACCCGTCCAAAAGGACGAGCCGAGTCTTTCTGCTTATGGGGGATGTGGGTATATGGGTTTCTGAAATTAGGTAATAGTGTGATGAAAAATTGACATAAGAGGCAAATTTGCATAGACAGTCAAATTAATAACGATTTTTGCCCAATGTGAGTAATATAGGCGGATATTTGCCTTAAATAATATATAAATTCAAGTCAAGTATTATTTTCGGCATATATCGTGCGTTCAGCCTTAAACTCCCCGTCCGACAAAATACAGCCCATCCGCCGGATGCGCTGTCAGCCAGCTAAAGAACCACTGTTTTCACTTTTTGAAAACAGTGGTTCTTGTGAATAATGGGGCATCCACGGTATGTTGCAGTAGGTATCCATTGGCCGCGATTGTCACATCATACTTTTATATTACTTCATCATGGAGGTGGTTCTGGACGACGCCTCTATTGACGGCTGACAATATATAACCAAAGTATGTAAGCAATTTTGCGCATAATTATTGACGGAACAGCTTCGTTGAACTACTACGCCAGTCTTCTGAATGTAGGTGATTTTCGCTCATTTTTTACTCAAACTTCAAAATTCTTTGTGTGTTTTTCCGATTTTATTGACAAAAACTATGTACAGAATAATATTAAATTAATTAAAGGGAATTCCAACTTTAATAAAGCTTTTTACTCTATTTAAAGAAAAGAGGGATCAGCATAAAATGAACAAGATATTGAATGTTCCGGAGAACTTTGTTTCTGAAACGCTGGAAGGAATTCTTCTTGCAAGCAATCAGAAACTTTTGAGCATGGATAAAGATAACAGAGTTATAGTATCAAACTACCCATGCAAACCGAACAAGGTCGGGATAGTTACTGCCGGCGGAAGCGGACATCTTCCGACGTTCCTAGGGTATGTCGGCAAAGGTATGCTTGACGGCTGCACTGTCGGAAATGTGTTTGCATCACCTTCGGCATCTAAGATGGCGGACACTATAAGAGCCTGTGACAAAGGCAGCGGTGTGCTGTGCCTGTACGGAAATTATGGTGGGGACCATATGAATTTTACAATGGCCAGGGAAGAAGTTGAATTTGACGGCATAAATACAGCGGCAGTGCGTGTTACGGATGACGTGGCCTCCTCTAAAAACAAGAACTTGCGAAGAGGAGTTGCCGGCATGGTATTTGCGTTTAAGGTTGCCGGCGCAGCGGCAGACAGAATGTACTCATTGGAGGATGTTGAACGCGTAGCCAATAAAGCCAATGATAACATCAGAAGCATGGGCGTTGCCCTGACTCCCTGCATTATACCCGAAGTCGGCAAACCCGGTTTTTCAATCCCGGACGGGAAAATTGAAATCGGTATGGGTATACATGGAGAACCCGGAATCATGTTATCTGACAGGATGCCCGCAGACGAGCTCGTTGATATGCTTATGAAAAAGCTACTTGATGATATGCCGTTAGCAGAGCGTGATCGGGTTTCCGTTATGATAAACGGTTTAGGCGCAACATCACTGGAGGAACTATATATAGTTTATAGGGCAGTGCAAAAGAAGCTCAGTAATATTGGTGTCAGCATAGTAATGCCGCATGTGGGAGAATATTCGACATCCATGGAGATGGCCGGCATGTCTATAAGCATTTTTAAGTTGGATGAAGAGCTTGAAGGTCTGTTGGCGGATGAAGCCATTACGCCATTCTATACGAATGTAAATAAGTAAAGGAGAGTGTTCCAAATGATTGATGCAAAGGTGCTGACTATTGGATTTGATGCGATAAGTAAAAAAATGAGTGAAAACAGGATGCATCTGATTTCAATTGATCAGCAAATCGGAGATGGAGATCTCGGTATCTCAATGGATAACGGATTCAAAGCCGCTGCCGATATGTGCTGCGCTAATGCCGATACCGCAGACATAGGCAAACTGTTATTTCTTGCAGGAAAGAGCTTCAATGAAGCGGCACCGTCATCTTTGGGTACGATCGTATCAATGTTGCTTATAGATGCCGCAAAACAGCTAAAAGGAACAGAAGTAATTGCACTTGCAGATTTCGGGAATATCATGCATAAATCCATGAACGCTATTATGGAAAAACTGGATTCGAAGCTGGGAGAGAAGACATTTTTTGACTCTGTTGTCCCTGCTGCGAAGGCTCTCTGCGATGAGACCGCAGTATCAGATGAGCAGAGACTGAAAAATGCGGCAGAGGCTGCCCGTAATGGAGTAGAAAGCACCAGAGATATGGTGGCAAAACATGGACGTGCTGCCTACTTTGGAGAGAAGACTCTTGGCAGCATTGACGGCGGCGCGGAAGCCGGACGTATAATATTTGAAGCAATAGCAGAGCAGTTCTAATTTGCTAATAAAGGAGTTATCGTTTTGATTGATTCATCGGTTGATTATAAAAATCTGCCCAGACCGACCTGGGCGGAAATAGATATTGATGCGATTCTTAATAATATCAACGAATACAAAAAAGCATTGGGTAACAAGGTTGAGATAATAGTCGCGGCGAAGGGTAACGGCTACGGTCATGGTATGCTTCCGATTGTTAAGGCCATAAATGAGCTGGATATATACGGATTTGCAACCGGCAATATGTATGAGGCAATTGAAATGCGAAAGCATGGAATAGACAAGCCTATACAGCTTTTCGCTCATAATTTCCCTGAGACCGCGGATCTGCTCGTAAAATATGATTTGATGCCGTCATTTGTAAAACCCGGAGATGCAAAATCCTTCGCGGATGCGCTCGGAAAGGATGTTGCCCTTAAGGTTTGGGTGAAGTGTGATACGGGCCTCGGACGTTTGGGCTTGCTGCCTGAAGAAGTGCTTCCCGAGCTGGAGTACATCAGAAATGAAACTTCGTTCAAGATTGAAGGCCTGTACAGCCATATCGGCCCAACAGATTCTGACAAGAATCCGAAAAAGGATGAGTACAACGAGGGTCAGATCTCGTGCTTCAACAAGATAATAGATGACATAGAAGCGGCCGGATTCGAAATTCCCAGATACCAGCTTTCAAGTACATATGCTACGCAAAGGTATGAGAAAGCATGGTATAACACCGTTTGTATCGGAACCGGAGTGTTTGCAAACGCCAAGCCTCAAAAGGATTCATGCGGACTTAAACTTAAGGATTGCCTGAAGGGAATACATTCGCGTCTTATAAGCAAGAAAACTCTCAAGGCCGGCAGCAGATGCCTGAATATGCTCATGGAAAATGATCGTGTGATAGGCGTTATACCGTTTGGAAGCTGCGACGGATTTTCAACGAGGAACGCAGGCGGAGAGGTTCTCCTTAACGGTGTCAGATGCAAGATACTCGCAGTTTGTCTTGAGCATACTGTATTGGATATCACTGATGTTCCGGACGCTGAGATAGGAGATGTAGTGACTCTTTTAGGTCAAAACGGAGAGAGCCGGATTGACGTTTCGGAATACTGTGAAAGACTCGGAATATCCGTAATTGAATTCTGGTGTAGTTTGAGCTTCCATTCATTCCCTCACATCTACGTTCGGGAAGGTCAGCAACAGGAGGAGGTTATTTACAGCTACAATAAATAAGTAAACGCAAGAGGAAGAAGGAGGAGGATGCAGCAGAATACAGCGTTTTTGAAAGCAGACCAGTTCATCTTTAATGAAAAAAACAGGAGGAAAAAATGAAAAAACTATATCTATTATTATTATCCTTAGTAGTTCTTATGATTGCACTTACAGGATGCGGTAAGGATAAAGATTCAGCAAAAGACAACAGCGAACCCATTACTCTCAGATATTCGACTATGCAGAATAAGGATCATATCTCATATCAGGTTGCTCTTAATATCAAGCAGGCTGTGGAAGAGAAGACCGAGGGAAGAGTTCTCATAGACATCTATCCCGCAAACCAGTTGGGTGACTGGTCTCAGGTTTATGACGAGCTTATGATGGGCAGCATTGATATGGCACACTCATCTGTTCCCGAGACCTATGACGCAAGAACTGCTGTCGGCTATTTCCCTTACCTTTCGAGCAGCTATGATCAGCTTGCGGAAATATTTGCAGAAGGCACCACTCTTGACAATATGATGAAAGAGATTCAGGCAAAGAACGGTATTGAGTTCTGCGGATTTTTCGTTGAAGGCATTGCTGGTATAGGTACTACAAAGGAAGTCTCGAATCCTAACACTCTGGATAGTAAGAATACCGTTATCCGCACTGCCGCTATGGACTGCTATATTCTCCCCTGCGAATATATGGGCTTCGACACAACAAGCATTGCTTCTTCCGACACCTTTGCGGCTCTGCAGACCGGCGTCGTTGAGGGCCTTGCAGGCTCCACTCCTGCAGGTGCATATCTTAACTATCGTGACATCATTGATTACTACTATGTATATCAGATGAGCCCGGAAGTAACACAGATCATGATAAGTGAAAAAACACTTGCAAAGCTTTCTCCCGAAGATCAGAAAACCATCGTGGATATTTGCCGTCAGGAGTGCGCCAACAGCGTAAACTACGCAAAGGAAGAGGACGAGAAATATCTGAAGCTGATGGAAGACAACGGTATTAAGATTGTCCGCTTCTCTGACGAAGAAATCGAAATGTTCGCAGAAGCCGTCCGCACGAATGTTTGGCCCAATCTTGCCAAAACCTATGGTGAAGATTTTATCAACGAGCTTCTGAAGCTGTATAAGTAACATTAATGTTTTGCATATATATCCATAAAAGGGCCTCTTGGCCCTTTTATGGACTCGATAAGAAAGGGTGAAATCGATGATTGCTTTCTTAAAAAGAGCCGATCATGTCATCTTCAAGATACAGGAATATATTTGTATAATAACAAGTGTGCTGATTACTTCTTTAATTGTTATAGCCGCAATAATGAGGTATATACTCGGTATCAACTTTGGTGGATCCGAGGAGCTTGTGTTATTTGCGGCGTTTTGGTTTTATTTTACAGGAAGTTCTCTTGCATACCGTGATGATTCGCATATTAATGCAGATATGACCTCTCTGCTTTTTAAGAGTGAAAAAGCGAAAAAGCGAATGGCTGTTGTAAAGTATGCAGTAAGTATGGTTATCGCAATTGTTGCAACGGCTTGGGCGTTTCAATTTGTCAGCTGGAGCTTTGAGCTTTGGCCGACCACTCCTATTTACAAGCTTCCTCTGGCCTTATCCAGACTGTCAATAATAATTTCGTTTATATTGATGAGTATTTATGTTCTAATTCATCTGATAAGAAGTGTCGCTATATTGAAGGGCGGTGAAAACTGATGATACTGGTAATAGCCTTTCTTTCCGTTATTGTCTTCCTTGTGCTTGGTATATCTATCCCCTTGACTTTTCTCGGTGCAGCTGCAATAATAGTATATTGTTCGGGCTCCGATCCAATGTTTCTGCTGTCGTATGGCGGAAGCCAAATAAACAATGTGCTGCTCCTTACCATTCCCCTGTTCGTGCTTGCCGGGGCTGTTATTGATCATGGCGGAATAGGCCGAAGACTGATTGATTCTGTTGAAAAACTGGGCTTCGGCAAAATTAAAGGCGGGCTTGGCATTGTTACTGCCATATCCAGCGCAGTATTCGGTGCTATATCCGGAAGCGCCGGCGCTACTATTGCATGTATAGGCTCTATAATGTCTCCGAGGCTTGAAGAAAACGGATATGAAAAAGGATTTATAGGTTCTCTCATTTCAAGCTGTGCGGTTTTGGGCCTGCTGATACCGCCAAGCATGTCTATGATACTGTATGGCTGGGTAGGAGGGCAATCCGTTTTAGCCTGCTTCCTTGCAACCATAATTCCGGGTATCATTCTTGTAATCTTGTTTAGTACGGTAAATCTTTTTTACGCCGCCAAAAACAAAAATATTGTAAAGTCTGTCGACAGTAAGCCTGTTGCTTCGACGCAGGGGAAAAAGAAGAGCTCCATCCCCGCATTGCTCATGCCATTTGTTATTTTGGGCGCTATATATGGTGGCGTCATGACCACCACTGAAGCCGCGGCACTGTCGGTCATCTATGCGATTCCTGTTGCTATGCTCTATTACAGAGAAATGAGCATGGGCGATTTAAGAGATTCTCTTATCAGCGCAGGTAAAACTACCGGCGTTATAATGATGATGCTTTTTTCCGTAATGATACTCAGCAGACTGTATACCATGAACAATGTTCCTCAAATGCTTTTGAAAATGCTGACTTCTATATCTGATAGCCCGGCTGTTATCATGATAATGATAAATCTGTTTATGATTCTTTTGGGAATGCTGATGGATGATACAAGCGGCGTGCTTCTTGCTACACCGATACTTCTCCCGATTGTAACTGAACTTGGAGTCAGCCCAATTCAATTTGCTGCGATAGTCGGCGTAAACCTCGGCATGGGCAATATTACCCCTCCGACGGCACCGCTTCTTTACTTGGGCGGTAAAATTTCAGGTGCAGAAGTAAAGGAAATGCTGCCGCATACCATGAGACTTATCTTGTTTGCATGGCTGCCGACTCTGATTATTACTACATATGTGCCCGATTTGAGCCTGTTCCTGCCAAGACTGTTTGGTTACTGTTGATAGAACCGATGGGATAACCGCGTGCTGATTTGGAGTGAAGATAGAAATGAAAGTTCAGCAATCATTTTTACAGAAAGCAGAGTTCTTTTCCGTATATATTGAAACAATAAACGGGAAATATAATGCAGCCTGGTCAAGCCATTCTTATTATGAATTTATGCTGGACTTTTCCGGAGAATTTTGCGTAAGTCTCGGAGAAACTACATATTCACTAACAAAAGGTGATGTACTTGTTATCAAACCAAATCAGCCACATAGGGTAGAGCCAAAAGGACCGGAGGAATTTAAGCTGATATCCATTGTTATGTCCGAAAAGTTTTCTGACTATTTACAGTATAGAGATATTAATTGGAATCCTCTTGTCCTTTTCGAAAAAAATCTCTTGATGCCGGTGCTTCATTTCCACGGGAAGCATCTTGAACGGTTAGAACAGATGATGTACATGCTAGTGGCGGAGAGTGAGAATAAGCAGAATTTTCAAGATGTTTTTATTGCTGATATTTCTGAACTGATAGTTCTTGAAATCGGACGATATTGCGGCAGTATTTATCCTGAGATAGTTAGAAATGCAGTATATAATGACGTTTTCAAAGATATCCCTTACATGCTGAAAAATATACTTGAATATATTAATTCAAATTATCAGAACAGTAGCTTAACATTATCCTCTATAGCCGAACGTTTCTGGGTAAATCCATCCTACCTGAGCCGATACTTCAAAACATATATGGGTATTAACATTGTGCAATATATAAGATCCATGCGTATTTTTTATGCAAAATCTCTTCTTCAGAGTTCGGATATGAGCATTGCAGAAGTTGCGGAAATGGTAGGGATCAAAAGTGCATCTCATTTTAGCAAAATTTTTGAGAATGAAGTTGGCGAATCTCCAAGTAAGTTCAGAAAAAGTTATTTTGACAGGAATCATAGCTGATTTTTCAGCTATGAAATTGTAGAGAAGACGATAGATTTGAGGTAGGTCTTAAGATGTAAGACCTACCTCATTTTCTCCTTTTGCTTCACTGGGCTGAAGTCTTTTTTCCAAAATCGATTAGGTGCAATAACTTGCGATAAGGTACAATAAGATAAGCAGCATGCCGCTTTTCCGCCGGGACCTTTCCAAGTGCCCTCGGGAGTTCAAGTCTCCTTTTTTTATAAAAAAACAGCCCATCCTGACGGACGGACTGCTTTTTGTGAAAGAGCACCGTAATGATACGAAAACCTATGGAAAAACGCCAAAATGATAACCGCCAGCGGGTTGTGCTTTTCCCACCGGCGGTTCGTTTTCTCATTTCACGTATTCCTGCTCGATTGCCACGCCGCATTTGAATTCGACCACAACGCCGTCGTTCCTGACGTGTATCCTGTCCACAAGCATTTTCATGGTTGTGCCATCAACCGTGGTGAGCGTATCACTTTGCATCGTTTGCTCTATGAATGTATCGAGCCACAGCCTGACCTCAGCATATTTGGCTGCCGTTCCTTGCAGCTCGTTGCGCTCTGCCTCCAGTTCCTTCATCCGCTCACTGTACTCTTTGACCCGTGATGCATATTCTACCGACCCGATTTCCATCCGCTGCTTTGCTTTGTGCAGTGCGAGCGCGGCTTCTTGCAGCTGAATGGTTTCTTCATCGATCCTATCCATAGCTGCTTTGTTTTCCGGTTCCAATGCGAGCTCAGCGCCGTCCCTCACCGCCGCCACTACTTCTTCAGCGCTATCGACGAGCCTTCGCATTGCGGTGAGGTAAGCTGCCTCTAACACATCTTCGTTGACATGATGACTGTCGCATACTGCTCGACCATTGTTTATCCTATTGCAGCAACCCCAACCAGCATTTTTAGCTATTTTTCGGCTCTGAAAGCGAAAAAAGGGCCTCGGTGCAGTCCAATGGACCACTCCGAGACCCTGAATTACCCGTATTTTGCTTGATTTTCGCTCATTTTGTATGAAATATTGCAAAAACCTCACTTTTATCGTGGTAGACAAAAGTGAGGCCTTTAGTGGAGCAGGGTACAGGAGTCGAACCTTTTCTGGTTCAAATCCACCCACCGCTAACTTTTTCCGACTACTTTGCTCCGTGCATTTGCCCCAAAAGGTGCGCGAGATTTTTGGTCCGAAAACGTAAAAAACCGGCCCCGGTCTGGCTATGATTGCCATTCCGAAGCCGGTTTTCTCTGATTATACAGTATTTTGGGCCGTTTTTGCCCTGAAAACAAGAAAATTGCCTGATTTGCCCCAAACGGTGCGTAGAGGCAGGGTATTTGCCCCAAAAGTACACCAGCGGGCTGCTCTCTCATTCGTCTAAACACTCAGGGTAACGCCACAATCCACCGATCACGCGAGGAAGGCTGGGGACACTGTAAAGGATAGCTGGAAAAAAGAGCTCATCTGAAAGGATGAGCTCTTTTCTGAAACAAAGGATGTCGCGTTCGGGAGCTTACTCTGACACCATCTTTTTCTTGTCCTGATTTCTCACCATGAGCCATCTGACGGTGAGCACGAGGAATACGATGCCGCCGGTATAGCCGCAGTAGGTCATGATGATGTTGACAAGGGTGGCGTAGGGGATGAACATATCCACTATAAACACGCCGATGCCGGCAAGAACACAGGCGAGCTTATACTTTACGGATTTCTCGTCTTTAATAAAGGTGGAAACACAGGTCCAGAGCATGGGGCAGAAGGTGCTGTAGATCGAGAGGAGAATGATCACGGCAAAGACTGCGCCGAGGATGCCGGAAGCGGAGCCGAAGACCTGATTTGCGATAAGGAGGTTGGGGATGGCTGCCTGAGATGACTCTGCAATGTTTCCGAGATGGCACAGGCCGAGGATGGCGACGGTCACTGAGATGGCGGCTGCGCCGATGATGCAGATGACGGTGGTGTATTTTTTCTTATAGCCGCTCAGCTCCTTGCCGATGCTCGACATATATGCGGCAACAAGGAGGATAGAGCATCCGCCGAAGGAGAGACCCGCCAGCACGGGGTTTGCACCCGCCTGAAGAACGCTGACCTCACCGGAGCGGATCAGCTCGATGCCGTTGGAAATGCTGGGGAAATACGTAAAGGCTGAAATGACGCCGAGTATAAAGAGGAAGGTCACGACCACGGGACCTATCTTGCCGATGATGTTCACGATGCCCTGCAGACCAAGCACCGCAGTTCCGACTGCAAGCACGATCGCAATGGCGTAGCCTATCCAGAGCGGAAGTCCCCACTGCTGGAAAAGAGTGTTGCCGAAGCCGGAGATCATAAAGAAGAAGCAGCATGCATTAAATATCCATGCGAAAGCAGTGAATATCTTGCCGACGACCTTTCCGCAATAGAATTCACACACACTGGCAAGGTCTGTCGTTCCGTGGCGTCCGGCATAGGTGTAAGCCATAAAGCAGCAGAACATGACCACGAAGTTTACAACAGCCACGGTGATCGTCCCGCCGACGGAGCCCCAGCTCGAAAAATACTGAACGGACTCCTGTCCGCTCGCCGTTCCCGAGCCTATGAGATAAGCCAGCAGAGCACCTGCAAAGGTTATAAGAAGACCGGGGCGCATTTTTTTGTTTTCCATTAGAATTCCTTCTCCAATCATTAATAATAGGAAGACCGGCTCCATCCCCGCTTGCCCCTGCGAAGATGAATGACTGAAAAGAGAACTCAGTGATTAGTCCACTATAATGTAATTTCGGCTTGATAAATCCATCATATACTATTAGTTTTCTTCTGTCAACAGAAAAACCGTTTTAATTCAGAAAAAAATCTGTAATTGTTATAAATCACGCCGGTATCAGATCGCATTTTTTAGATAGTTTTTATTAAACATTCTGCTTGCATAAAAATCGGAAATCTAATATAATGGAAAAAGTAATAAATAACGTTCATATATGATAATGCAGTGCGATCAGCCGATCCAGCCGCAGTCAGAGCACATCTATTCTTTAAGAGGTATACCAATGAATGATTTTTCCGCACTTGGCGAACGCCTGAAGGCAATAAGGGACAGCCGTAACTTAAATCTGAGCGATGTATCCGAGCTCACCGGTATCAGCAAGGCGATGATCAGTAAGATAGAAAGAGGCGAATCCGTGCCGACCATCACCACCGTCTGGAAGATAGCAAACGGTCTGAAGATAACTCTCAACGCGCTCTCAGGTGATGCAGAAAGCGGATATGCCGTAAAAAGCATCGCCGAAATGACCCCCCTGATAGATACCGACGGACGCTTTCAGCTCTACAATATCTTCCCCTTCTCCCCTCTTGACGGTATTCAGGTCTTCTACGGCCGCTTCAACGCCGGCTACCATTACCAGCCGTCCATGTTTATCCATGAGAGCTCAAGAAAGGAATACTGCATCGTTTTCGAGGGTGAGCTGGATGTCGTTATAGGCTCGAACACATATCACATGGAGGCAGGCTGCGGTATAGATTTTGATTCGCATGAGGAGCACGGCTACATCAACAACGGTCAGAGCGACGCTCTCGTCTGTTTTCTCCTGATCTGAGGCGCATTTCTTAAACAGGTTAATATTTAAAGTACATCTGTGTAATCTCTTATTTGAGATTGCACAGATTATTTTTCTCATATAGTAAATTTTCTGTTGACAATAACAAGAGACAGTGATAATATGGTCTCACATAGGAGAATTCGGTCGAAATTTGTCCACTATATTGACTGCATTATCCTTTGCTCGGCTTACACGAAATACCGGTCTGCGGGTCTCCCCTTCCTGCCTCGGCAAGAGCCTGCCCGTCTTCCGCCGCAGTGATCCGGAGCAGACAGCCGGTCAATCTTTCAGACGGTATCTGAAAAATAATAAGGAGAGTGATATCTTGAAGACTATAGCGGTTTTAGGAACGGGTAACATAGCTCAGACGATCTCCGTCGATATGAAGGCCCGTGGGCACGAGGTTCGCCTGTTTGCTCCGCAGTACCTTTTCTCTCGTATACGCTTCATTGCTGAAACTCACGAGATAGAATGCACCGGTGCATTCGAGGCAAAGGAGACTATTGATGTCGTCACCTCCGACATCGACGAGGCTGTCCGCGGCGCGGACTACATCTTCATATGCGTACCGGGCAATCGCCACGAGGAATACGCAAAGCTTCTCAAGGGACATACGACTGCGGATCAGATCGTTATCACCTTCAACGGCTGCATGGCGTCTCTCATCTACAAAAACGTCTGGGGCGACGACGATACCTGTCCCGTTTTCGTAGAGTCAACGATACCTCCGTTCAGCACCAGAAGAGTGGAGCCGGGTAAGGTTCGCATGTTTGAGCGCCATCTGGCACCGATCGCATTCTTCCCTGCGTCGGCAGCGGACAAATATTACGACCGGATCATCGCTGACATTTACGAGTTCCCCGGCAAGTTCGAGGACGTTCTGGAGTGCGGTCTGAGTCTCGTCAACCCGACGGTACACCCCGGTCCCTGCCTTGTTAATCTGAGCAATATCGAGAAGCCCGATTTCACCTTCTTCCTGTATGAGCACGGCTTCCAGCCCTCCGGACTCAAGATCGACGTGCTTCTGAACAAGGAGAGGCTCAGAATCGGTGAGGCCTTCGGCTACAAGATCCACGCACTCGAGGATTTTGCCGGCGTGGATACCATCGACTCCTGGGAGCCCATGTACGCCATGGGACACGGCTGCCATGCGCTGACCTCCATTGCTGGCCCGAACGATATAAACTACCGCTATCTCACCGAGGACATTCCCATCGCCCTCGTCTGCTGGGCATCCATCGCTGACCAGCTCGGCATTGAGACGCCGATCATGGACGCGGTGATAACGCTCATCGGTGTTGCACACGATACGGACTGGTTTGTAAACGGCCGCACCGCCGAAAAGCTCGGACTTTCCGGCAAGACCATCGAGGAGATCAGCCGCTACGCGAAGACTGGCAGGGTCTGATAACAAAAAAACTTATAAACTGATATATCGGATAATTAAAAAAAGAAAGGAACAACAAACATGAGCAAGAGTTTATTCAGAGAGCTTCTGGACAAGGAAGCATCCCCCGCACTTGGCTGCACCGAGCCTATGATGTTCGCCTTGGGCGGCGCCATCGCCCGTAAATATGCACCCGGCAAGGTACTGAGAGTCGATATGGTCGGCTGCGGTCTCATGGTCACCGGTGTTCAGGCTGTCGGCATCCCCAAGACCGGCGGCAAGACAGGCGCATTTCTGGCCGCCGCTGTCGGTATAGTCAACGGTGATGTCGATGCCTGCAAGGAAGTCCTTCGCAATGTCACGCCCGAGGACGTAAAGTCCGCTGAGGAGCTAGTAAAGTCCGCCACCTTTACCCTCGACATGGACAACAGCACCGGCAAGCAGGTATACTTCAAGCTCACCCTGACCACCGATCAGCACGTTGCCACCGTTATCTTTGAGGACGAGCACCACACCTGGACCTATCTCGAGGTAGACGGTGAGGTCGTGGTCGATAACCGCAGACCCGTCGGTGAAATGCTCATTCCCGCAAACGACATAGACTGGAACGAGTTCACGATTGAGAACGCTTACAACTGGTGCAAGACCGCTCCCATAAGCGAGTTCGGCCGCGCAAAGGAAGCAGTCGAGATGAACTACATCGTCGCTAAGGACGGTCTGGAAAATCCCCGCGGCATGGGCATACAGACCGCAAAGGTCCTGCAGGACAACGTAAAGAGCGGCTTTGTTGCTGACGATGAGATCACAGAGGTCCTCATCTGGGGTACCGCCGGTGCCGATGCCCGTATGGGCGGCAGCGACTATCCCACGATGGTCAGCACCGCAAGCGGCAATCAGGGTCTGATGGTCGTCATGGGTCCCTGGGCAAGTGCCAAGTACCGCAAGATGAGCGATGAGGACGGCTACCGCGCAGTTGCATTCGCTCTGCTCATGAACACCTACATGAAGTATCTGTCCAAGGAATACGTATACATGCCGCCCACCTGCTCCTGTGCGACCACCGCTGCACCGGCCGCTGCCGCAGGCGTGGCATTCCTGCACGGCCTGACTCCTCAGCAGATCAACGACATGCTCTGCACCTCTCAGGTACAGATGTGCGGCGTCGTCTGCGACGGTGCAAAGCCGTCCTGCGCATTCCGCATGTTCGTTGCTCTCTTCGGTGCTCTTGAGGCCATGATGATGGCGGAAAAGGGCATCCGTGCCACCAACGTCGAGGGCTTTGTCCACGACGACCTGAAGGTCACTCTCGAGAACATCTACCGTCTGCAGCATGACGTTCTGCACAACAAGGTCGATGCCATCCTCTGGGATATAGTCAAGGAGCAGAAGACCATCCACTGATACTAAACAGGAAAGTATACTCAGGAGCTGTAGCAAAATGAAAAATTTGCTACAGCTCCATTTCTATGCAGAAAAGGAGGGAAAGAAGCATGCGAGCCTGTGGGTCAATCTTTTGTGTGGTTCTTTGGCCATTTATTTTCTGCTTCGTCCGGGTAAGCTAAATCAATCTTGCGGTTCAAATCCACCTACCGCCGCCTTTTTCCGACTACTTTGCTTCGTGCATTTGCCCCAAAAGGTGCGTGGGATTTTTGCCCTGAAAATGAGAAAAACCGGCTCCGCTGCGGTCAGATCGACCACGACAGAGCCGGTTTTCGTTGATTTTACAGTATTTTGGGCTATTTTCGCCCTAAAAGCAAGAAAATTGCCTGATTTATCCGGTAGACAAATCAGGCAACTTATTTGGTGCGAGAGAGGAGACTTGAACTCCCACGTCGGTTGACACACGCCCCTCAAACGTGCCTGTCTACCTGTTCCAGCACTCTCGCGAATTGCTTTTTTCAAAGGCAAGAGTTATTATAACAGAGAAAATGAGAATGTCAAGGATTAATTTCAAATTTTCTTGCCTTTCTGACATACACCGCCGTATAGGCTATGCACAGCAGCAGCGCGGCAAGCATAAGCTCGCCGCCGATGCGCGGCTGAACAAGGTAATAGCGGTTGAAATACGCATAGTAGCAATGCAATGAAGCAAGCTCCGCGAAAATCGGTACGGGTGCAAAGTGCAGGTCGGACGCCGCGAGCACCAGCGCCAGAACGCCGGGAATGAAGAAATACCGGTCGTGCATATGCGGCAGCAGATAGGGTATGCCCATTGCAAGGATAATGGCAAAGCCGAGTATAACGCGGTCGGACAGCTTTTTGCGCAGAAGTATCGCCGCGGCGTAAACGGCCGCAACGAGCAGAAACGCGGCAATGATAAGCGCCCTTGCGCTTTTTGCCGTGTCTCCCGACCATGAGAACATGCTGGTGAGCGACGGTGCGTTGTAATTCATTGCGTCGCCGACAGTACCGGCCTGCGAAAAATACAGCGTCAGCGTATCCCACAGCGGCGCTCCGGCAATGACGGCGGGCAGCATGAAAACGATATACGCGGCAGGGAAGACGAGCAGCTGCGTCCAGCGTAGCTTTTTGGCAAGCAGCAGAACGAAAAACGCCGGGATAATGAACACGGCCTGCAATTTAAAGGCAAGGCAGGCGGCAAGCGATATCATTGCGCCGACACCTTTTTCGCTGAGTCCGAGATACAGCGCGAATATGCCGAAAAATGCATATATGCTGTCGCACTGCGCCCAGTATGCGCCGTTTGTGACGACCGTCGGAAGATACAGAACGGCAAGAAAAACGCCGAGCTGCTTTGCCTTCGAGCCGGTGTACAGAGACAGAAGCTTCATGCAGCTCCACGCGAGCAAAACGTCAAACAGAACAGACAGCAGCTTTATAAGATACAGCTCCGAGATGCCGAAATACGAAAACGCCGCGAGAAAGTACATATACGGAGGATTGTAGTTGCCGGGGAAGAAGGCGAGCGCCTTAAAGCCGCCGTTATCGCGGAAAAACTGCGTCCACGGCGCGAGAAATGTGGTGTAATCATCGCTTTGCACATCAAAATAAAATCCGCGGATGAGCATGGCTGCCGCCGTGAGCACAAGGGCGCACACGAGCAGAGCCTTATCGCGAAAAATTCCCTGCCGGTAAAGCAGCAGCATGGCCACGCCGAAGATCACGGCAAGCGATATGAGGTTAAAAAGCTCCATTTTCACTCCATTTCGTACAAAAAAAGCGGCTGCCAGTTATAGCAGCCGACGAAAAATTCATTTTTCACAAAATATTTCTTGACATAGCTATATATACAATGATAGAATAACTTGCTATGTTATCATGTGGTGAAACGACTGGCACCCCAGTGTTTACAATCACAATATACCATCAACCAAACGTAAATACAACACCGAAGTGAGCAAAATAAACAACTCACCCGGGCGTTCTCAATTACGATTAAGGAGTGTGTACGAATGCCAAAAGACGTTCTCTACGGCAAAACTCTCAGAAAGAGCTTTGCACGGTACGAAGAAATCCAGGACATGCCCAACCTTTTGGAAATTCAGAAGAAGAGCTACAAGTGGTTTCTCGAGACCGGTCTGCGCGAAGTATTTAGAGATACCGACGCGGTGACCGACTATTCCGGCAATCTTGAGCTGAGCTTTGTGGATTATTCCATGGACGAAAAGCCCAAGTATACGGAAGAAGAGTGCAAGGCACGCGATGCAACGTATGCGGCGCCGCTGAAGGTAAGCGTGCGTCTGCGCAACCTCGAAACCGAAGAGATCAAGGAGCAGGAGATCTTCATGGGCGATTTTCCGCTCATGACCGCCGGCGGCACATTTATAATTAACGGCGCCGAGCGTGTTATCGTCTCCCAGATCGTCCGCAGCCCCGGTGTGTACTACGATAAGACCACCGACCGCAGCATGACGAGCATTTACGCGGCGACCGTCATCCCGTATCACGGCGCATGGCTTGAGTACGAGACCGACGCGAACAACACCTTCTATGTCCGTATAGATAAAAACCGAAAGCTTCCCATCACCTGGTTCCTCAAGGCAATGGGCAAGTATGACGAGACAAAGCCCGAAACATGGCTTTCCTGCACTCCCGATCCCATCGTCGGCGCGACCACAAACGAGCGCCTGAAGGAGATCTTCGGCGATGACGAGCGCATAGCCGTAACCATTGATAAGGACACTACCACCAGCCGTGACGAGTGCCTTATGGAGATCTACCGCAAGCTGCGCCCCGGCGATCCTCCCACTGTCGAAAGCGCCGAGTCCCTGCTCGACGGACTGTTCTTTGACCGCCGCCGCTACGACATCTCCAATGTCGGCCGCTATAAGTTCAACAAGAAGCTGGCTCTGCGCGGCAGAATAAACGGCTTTACGCTGGCAATGCCCGTTGCAGACCCCTCGACCGGCGAGATCATTGCCGACGCAGGCGAGGTCATCTCGCGCGACATGGCCGAGAAGATCGACGCTGCCGGCGTCGTTGAGGTCTGGCTCGATGTTGACGGAAAGACCGTCAAGGTGTTCTCCAACGGCATGGTTCCCCTGCAGAGCATGGTCGATATCGACCCCGAGGAGCTCGGCATAAAGGAAAAGGTTCGCGGCATCGTCCTCAAGAGCCTCATGGAGCAGTACTCCGGCGACGCTCTCAAGGAAGCGATCCTTGAAAATATAGATGTACTTATTCCGAAGCACATTGTTGTTGACGATATGTTTGCATCCGTCAACTATCTCAACTGCCTTGCCTACGGCATCGGAGAGAAGGACGATATAGACCATCTCGGCAACCGCCGCGTCCGCTGCGTCGGCGAGCTGCTGCAGAACCAGTTCCGCATCGGCTTCTCCCGTATGGAGCGTGTTATCCGCGAGCGCATGACTCTGCAGGATCTCGACATCGTAACTCCTCAGAGCCTTATAAATATCCGTCCCGTGACCGCGGCGATCAAAGAGTTCTTCGGCTCCAGCCCCCTGTCGCAGTTCATGGATCAGACAAACCCCCTGTCCGAGCTTACTCACAAGCGCCGTATGTCGGCACTCGGCCCCGGCGGCCTGAGCCGTGAGAGAGCCTCCTTCGACGTCCGCGACGTTCACTACAGCCACTATGGCCGCCTGTGCCCGATCGAGACTCCCGAAGGCCCGAACATCGGACTTATCTCTTACCTTGCATCCTACGCAAGAGCAAACGAGTACGGCTTCCTCGTCGCACCTTTCCAGAAGGTCGAGAAGGGCACCTGCCGTGTCACCGATCAGGTCGATTACCTGACGGCCGACATGGAGGATAACTACATTGTTGCTCCTGCGACCGAGCCTCGCGACGAAAACGGCTGCCTTATCAATAAGCGTATAACCTGCCGCCACCGCGACGAGATCGTCGAGGTCGACCGCGAGAGAGTTGACTACATTGATATAAGCCCCCGTATGATGGTATCCATCGCGACCGCGATGATCCCGTTCCTCGAAAACGACGACGCAAACCGCGCACTGATGGGCGCGAACATGCAGCGCCAGGCAGTGCCTCTTATGACAACTCAGGCGCCTATCGTCGCAACCGGCATCGAGCACAAGTGCGCAGTTGACTCCGGTGTTGTCGTTCTCGCGGAAGGCGACGGCGAGGTCGTCCGCGCCGATGCGCAGAACATCTCCATCAAATACGATTCCGGAGATATAAAGAACTATAAGCTCATAAAGTTTGCACGCTCCAACCAGGGTACCTGTGTAAACCAGAGACCCATCGTTTCTCTCGGCGAGCGCGTTCACGAGGGCGACGTCATTGCAGACGGCCCGAGCACCAAGGACGGCGAGATATCCCTCGGCAAGAACATCCTCGTCGGATTCATGACCTGGGAAGGCTACAACTACGAGGACGCTATCCTGCTTAACGAGCGCCTTGTCATGGAAGATGTGTTCACCTCTATCCATGTTGAGGAATACGAGTGCGACGCACGCGATACCAAGCTCGGACCCGAGGAGATCACCCGTGATATCCCCGGTGTGGGTGACGATGCACTCAAGTACCTTGATGAGCGCGGCATAATCACTGTCGGCGCAGAGGTCCGTGCCGGTGATATCCTCGTCGGTAAGGTGACCCCGAAGGGCGAGACAGACCTCACCGCAGAGGAGAGACTGCTCCGCGCCATCTTCGGCGAAAAGGCGAGAGAGGTTCGCGATACCTCGCTCAAGGTTCCCCACGGCGAGAGCGGCATAATCGTTGACGTCAAGGTGTTCACCCGTGAAAACGGCGATGAGATGAGCCCCGGCGTAAATCAGGTCGTGCGCGTATACATCGCTCAGAAGCGTAAGATCTCCGTCGGCGATAAGATGGCCGGCCGCCACGGCAACAAGGGCGTTGTCTCGCGCATACTTCCGCGTGAGGATATGCCTTATCTGCCCGACGGCACTCCGCTTGATATAGTCCTTAACCCCCTTGGCGTTCCTTCCCGTATGAATATCGGTCAGGTCCTCGAGGTTCACCTCGGCTATGCGGCTCAGGCACTCGGCTGGAAGGTCGCAACGCCTATCTTCAACGGCGCAAACGAATCCACCATCCGCGATACCCTGCGTCAGGCCGGCCTGCGCGAGGACGGCAAGAGCGTCCTGTACGACGGCCGCACCGGCGAAAAATTTGATAACGACGTAACCGTCGGCTGGGTCTACTTCCTCAAGCTGCACCACTTGGTCGATGATAAGATCCATGCCCGCAGCACCGGCCCCTACAGCCTCGTTACCCAGCAGCCTCTCGGCGGCAAGGCTCAGTTCGGCGGCCAGCGCTTCGGCGAAATGGAAGTTTGGGCCCTCGAGGCTTACGGTGCGGCGTACACCCTGCAGGAGATACTCACTGTCAAGTCCGACGATGTCACAGGCCGTGTACGCACCTATGAGAGCATCGTAAAGGGCGACAATATTCCGCAGCCCGGCGTACCCGAATCGTTCAAGGTCCTGGTCAAGGAGCTTCAGTCTCTGTGTCTTGATATCCGCGTTCTGGATAAGGACGGCCAGGAGATCGAACTCAAGGATGATGACGATGACGATTTCGTTCCCAAGATGAAGGACGAGATGTACGATACCATGTCCGATGACGACGATATCGAGGCCGAGGGCTATACGATTGAGGACGTTCCCGAGACCGACGATGATGATTTCGGTTTCATGTCCGATGATGACTACAGTGAGGAGGATGAATAATAATGAGTTTTACACCGTTTGACGCCATAAAAATAGGCATTGCCTCCCCTGAAATGATCCTTTCCTGGTCCTCCGGCGAGGTCACCAAGCCCGAGACCATCAACTACCGCACCCTTAAGCCCGAGCGCGACGGTCTGTTCTGCGAGCGCATTTTCGGACCGACCAAGGACTGGGAGTGCCACTGCGGCAAGTACAAGAAGATCAGCTACAAGGGCAAGATCTGCGACCGCTGCGGCGTTGAAGTCACAAAGAGCAAGGTTCGCCGTGAGCGCATGGGTCACATAGAGCTTGCCGCCCCCGTATCTCATATCTGGTACTTCAAGGGCATACCCAGCCGCATGGGCCTGCTGCTCGACCTCACTCCGAGAGTGCTCGAGAAGGTCCTGTACTTTGCAAACTATATAGTCACAGACCCCGGCTTCACTCCGCTGGAAAAGTGCCAGATACTCACCGAAAAAGAGTATCGCGACATGCGCGAGAAGTACGAGGACGACTTTGATGCCGGCATGGGCGCCGAGGCAATAAAGAAGCTCCTCCAGCAGATCGACTGCGAGCAGCTTTCCGCTCAGCTCAGAGAAGAACTGGCAAACGCCTCCGGCCAGAAGAAGGCAAAGCTCGTCAAGCGCCTTGAGGTCGTCGAGGCATTCCGCCAGAGCGGCAACAAGCCCGAGTGGATGATAATCGACATTTTGCCGGTCATCCCTCCCGAGATCCGCCCCATGGTCCAGCTCGACGGCGGCCGTTTTGCAACAAGCGACCTCAACGATCTGTACCGCCGCGTCATTAACCGCAATAACCGTCTTAAGAGACTTATCCAGCTCAACGCGCCCGACATCATCGTGCGCAACGAGAAGTGCATGCTTCAGGAAGCCGTTGACGCACTTATCGACAACGGCCGCCGCGGCAGAGCCGTGACCGGCGCAAACTCCCGTGCGCTCAAGTCGTTGTCGGATATGCTCAAGGGCAAGCAGGGACGTTTTCGTCAGAACCTGCTGGGCAAGCGCGTTGACTACTCCGGCCGTAGCGTTATCGTTGTCGGCCCTGATCTTAAGATCTATCAGTGCGGCGTTCCCAAGGAAATGGCCATTGAGCTGTTCCGCCCCTTCGTTATGAAGAAGCTCGTTGAGGACGGCGTTGCAAATAACATTAAGTCGGCAAAGAAGATGGTCGATAAGCAGCGCACCGAGGTTTGGGACGCGCTCGAAGTCGTCATCAAGGAGCACCCCGTGCTGCTCAACCGCGCACCTACTCTGCACCGTCTGGGCATTCAGGCGTTCGAGCCTATCCTCGTTGAGGGCCGCGCGCTCAAGCTGCATCCTCTGGTATGTACAGCATACAACGCCGACTTCGACGGCGACCAGATGGCTATCCACGTTCCTCTGTCTGCCGAAGCGCAGGCCGAGGCGAGAATACTCATGCTCTCGGCAAACAACCTCCTGCGTCCGCAGGACGGCCACCCCGTAACCGTTCCTACTCAGGATATGATCCTCGGCTCCTACTACCTGACAATGAAGCGTATAGGCAAGGCCGAAAAGGGCGCAGAGCATGTGTTCGTCACCGACCCCGGCGACACCGATCTGCCTGCAAACGAGATCGTTGACGGCGATGATTTCGTCGCAGCCGAGGAAAAGGCAGCAGCCGAGGGCGGCAAGGATCCGTCTTACAAGCCCCTGCTTATATACCGTGACCCCAACGAGGCTGTCATGGCGTACAGTCAGGGCGAGGTCGGCCTGCACGCTCCTATCCTTGTTCGTGTTAGCAAGAGCTTTGACGGCGTTGAGAAATCCAAGGTCATTGAGAGCACCGTCGGCAGAATAATCTTCAACGAGAAGATCCCCCAGGATCTCGGCTATGTTGACAGAAGCGATCCGGAGCATGCCTTTGACCATGAGATCGGCTTCCAGGTCGGCAAGAAGCAGCTCGGCGATATCATCGACCGCTGCATCAAGATCCACGATTTCACCATTTCCGCCGAGGTGCTTGACGGCATCAAGGCAATGGGCTATAAGTATTCGACCGTGGGCGCTATCACGATCTCCATCGCCGATATGACCGTCCCCGAAGCGAAAAAGACCCTCATCAGCGAAACTGAGAACAAGGTCCTCGCAATCGAGCGTCAGTTCAAGCGCGGCTTCATCACCGATGACGAGCGCTATCGTCTGGTCGTTTCCGAGTGGGAGCAGACCACCAAGGACGTCACCAGCGCACTGCAGAACTGCCTGGATACCTACAATCCTATCTACATGATGGCAAACTCCGGTGCTCGTGGCTCCATGAACCAGATCCGTCAGCTTGCCGGTATGCGCGGCCTTATGGCTAACACCTCCGGTAAGACCATCGAGATCCCGATCAAGGCAAACTTCCGTGAAGGCCTCAGCGTTCTGGAGTACTTCATCTCCTCCCGAGGCGCTCGTAAAGGCCTTGCCGATACCGCACTTCGTACAGCCGACTCCGGTTACCTTACCCGTCGTATGGTCGATGTCTGCCAGGATGTTATCATCCGCGAGCCCGACTGCGGCACGCATGACGGCGTATGGGCAGCTGCCATCTACGACAAGGGCCAGCTCGTCCAGTCCTTCGGCACCAGCATCCACGGCAGATTCCCGGCAGTTCCCGTCTGCGATCCGCAGACCGGCGAGGTGCTGTTTGATACCGATCATATGCTTATGCCTGCGGACGCAGAGATCCTTGAGGCGCACGGCATCGAGCGAGTGCTCATCCGCAGCGTTCTGTCCTGCGAGGCTCGCACCGGCGTGTGCGCAAAGTGCTACGGCATCAACCTTGCGATCGGCCAGCCCGTCAGCGCAGGCGAAGCCGTCGGCGTTATCGCGGCTCAGTCCATCGGCGAACCCGGTACTCAGCTTACCATGCGTACCTTCCACACCGGCGGTATCGCAGGCGACGATATCACTCAGGGTCTTCCCCGTGTTGAAGAGCTGTTCGAGGCGCGCAAGCCCAAGAAGATGGCTGTCCTTGCCGAGGTTTCCGGCACGGTTTCCATCGAGGAGACCAAGAAGGGCGCGCTGTTTGCAATAAGCGTCACCAGCGAGGAAGAGGGTGAAACAAAGGTCTACACCGTTCCTCACTCGGCAGGCATACTCGTCAAGAACGGCGACCATGTCGATAAGGGTCAGGAGCTGACCAGCGGCGCACTCAGCCCGCACGATGTTCTGCGCATCCGCGGCATCGACGATGATGAGTTCGGCCGTCCCGGCGTTCGCACCTATATCATTCAGGAGGTCCAGAAGGTTTACCGTCAGCAGGGCGTTGATATCAACGATAAGCATATCGAGATCATCGTTCGCCAGATGATGCGCAAGGTCAAGATCGAGGATTCCGGAAGCACCGATCTGCTCTCCGGCTCGACTGTCGATATCGGCGAGCTCAAGGCAGCAAACCGCAAGATCGAAGAGCGCATCGAAGCAGGCGAGGAGGGCCTCAGCAAGGCGACCTACACCCAGCTTCTCATGGGTATCACCAAGGCTTCTCTGGCAACGGAAAGCTTCCTGTCGGCAGCATCCTTCCAGGAGACCACCAAGGTTCTTACCGAGGCGGCTATCAAGGGCAAGGTCGATCACCTTGTCGGCCTGAAGGAAAACGTCATCATCGGCAAGCTTATCCCGGCCGGCACAGGACTTTCCATGTACCGCGACTTCAAGGAGCAGACCGATGATACCGTTACCGACGATCCTGCTCAGTACGTTGACCTGTCCGCACTCGTCGGCAAGACCAACGCACTTTGATAACGTAATAATAACAAAACCACCCGGCTGAAAAAGTCGGGTGGTTATTTTCACGAAAAATGCGGCGTTTATGAAGCGTGCAAAAAGTAACAGACTTTTTTGACACACTGAGTGGCGCATTCGCGCCCCTTTACTTTTTGCCCTGTTGGCGTTATCATATTGTCAGCAACAGTTCAGGAGGAGAGCATGAACAAAACAGCACTTATAATGATCGACATGCAGAGAGGATTTATCGACCCGTCCTCGCCGATCTGCATAGCCGGGGCTGCCGGAACGGTGCCTGCATGCGCTGAGGCGATACGCTTTTTCCACGAAGCTGAGCTCCCGGTGTTTTACGCCGTGCGGCACTATCGCGCCGACGGCAGTGACGTTGAGAAAGCGCGCGCCAAGGTGTGGGCAGACGGGGGAAAGCCGCTGTCGGAGGCTTGCGATGAGAGCATGTCCGATGCGTTTCCCGAGGAATTTGAGGTCATTGACAGCGACCGGGTCATGATAAAGCCGCGCTTCTCGGCGTTTTTCGCAACGAGCCTTGACCTTGTCCTGCGCCGGCTCGGTGTGCAGACGGTCGTGCTTGCC